>UMEN01002963.1_pt1 | contig 122516 bp, 111 predicted proteins | sample 1964751 | NCBI WGS metagenome assembly UMEN01 (sample SAMEA4836020, study PRJEB28245) | human gut metagenome | biome: gut microbiome; material: fecal sample | place: Denmark | collected 2008
TTTTTTCGTCATGCCGCAGCTGCATCACCATATAAACATCGCATCCTGCGTTCAGAAATTTCTGCGGGATGTCCGTCATGGGTTCGCCGTCAAAACTCTGGTTCCATTTTTGCTGCATTGTCCACCTCACAGTTCTGGCGCAGACCGTGCAGACGATTTTGGCGCAGACGTATCACTTGCCAGTTCTGCCAGCTTTTCCAGTGTGGAAGGGCGATGGTCTGCACTCAGTTCCTCGGTTTCCGCAACTTTGTCCATGACGGCATCGTAGTCCTGCAACAGCCGCCGCCCCTTTTCCATGTGGTGCGCTTCCAGAATCTGCTCACGGGCTTCCTGAATGGTCAGTTCCGGGGCATCCAGCTGCCCACCGTCCATTACGGAATAATCACTGTGGTAAATAGTGTAGTCCCAGCCGTCCTCACAGGACTGGATAGCAAGATAGCCCTTGCCGCTCAGTTCCCATGCAGCCTGCTCGTCCTGTGTCTGAATTTCGGGGTAGAAGTCTGCATGGTTTCGTTCCATGACCTCGGCAAACTGGCAGATGTGGAACACATTGCCCAGACCGCCCATGTCAAAGTGATAATCATCCAGATGTTCCACCCGTGCCGTAAAACTGCGCCCATCCGGGTAATCCACCTGAATCACGCCGCCATCTGGAATGCGATAGAGGTCATCATAGTGGCTGTTGATGAGACGAATATCCTTCGGCAGCGTTTCCGGCTCCCAGATGCGCCGTCTGCCGATGCCCGCCTGCGGGATGTTTTCGAGGATCTTTACGCTTTCCTGTTGGATGGCCTTACGGTCATCGTCCGAAAGTTCAAACAGATACCAGTTCCGGGCGGCAGGGATGGTGTTTTGTCCATCTGGCGGCAGGTTCTTTTCGGAGATTTGCCCGCTTTCCAGCGGCTCACCAGTTACCTTGTTGTAGGTGGCAAAGCCGACTCCTGTACCGTTTTCCCGGAGATGCAGATAGCGTTCATCGTTGATAAGGTAAACCGCTTCTTTTATCTGCTCCATCAGCACCCACCTTCAAATTCCAGCGAAAACTTGCTGCGGCCATCGGCTTCACAGGACAGCAGTACGGTAGCATTGTAGGTCTTGCCCTTGGTGCTCTTGCAGTCCTTCAGGCGGACACGACCGTCCCGAAGCAGCTTGTCCGCCACATGAGCGTCCAGACGCTTGCCCAGACGCTTGAAGAACGCATTGTCCTTCCACAGCACGAAACGGCATTCCCGGTTCTCACAGAACCAGCCCTTTTCACGCTCCACAACATTTACACCGCAGTTCGGGCAGATACCAACAATCTTGTTTTTCATAAGCGCATTCACTCCTTTTTTCATTTCCGTGTTCTTTACCAATTCGGTAATCATCGTATTGATCTCGGTCATAAATTCACTCGGCTCCATTTCGCCACGCTCGATTTGCAGCAATTTCGCTTCCCAGTCAGCCGTCATATCCGCAGACTGGATTTCTTCGGGCATTATGGTGATGAGGGCTTTGCCCTTATCCGTGGGCAGCAGTGCCTTGGTTTTCTTGTTGCCCTTGCGTTCCAGAAAACCCTTCTGCACCAGCTTTTCGATGGTGGCGGCTCTGGTTGCCGGGGTGCCGATGCCCTGACGTTCTACGCCCTCCGGCATACTATCCGCACTGGCGGTTTCCATCGCATGAAGGAGAAGGTCCTCGGTAAAATGCTTCGGCGGCGAGGTTTGTCCCTCCTTCAGTTCGGCGTTGAGGATGCCACACTCGTTCTCTGCCGCATTAGGCAGGGCGGTGAGTTCCTGTTTTCGGTTCAGGATGTCTGCCAGCACCTTGCGCTCCACCGCTTTCCAGCCTTCTTCCAGAACCTCTTTGCCCTTGGCGGTAAATTCCTCCCCGGCGCACTCGGTGGTCAGCATGGTTTCCAGATACCGGAAGGGCTTGCTCACCGCCATCAGCGTCCGGGCAATGATGAGTTTCAGGACGTTCTGCTCGCCTTTAGGCAGAGCCTCCAGATCGGCTTGCAGCATACTGCGGGTGGGCAGAATGGCGTGGTGGTCGGTGACTTTTTCCCGATTGACGGTGCACCGTGTCCGGGGCGCAGCCTCGTCCACATCTTCCGGGGCAATGTCGAGAAAACCTTCCAACTCCTCGGTCAGTTCCTCCAGCATTTCCTCGTCATCGTCAGTGATATAGCAGCTATCAGTTCTGGGATAAGTGGTAAGTTTCTTCTCATACAGGCTCTGCACATAGTCCAGCGTCTGCTGTGCGCTATATCCCAACAGGCGGTTGGCATCTCGCTGAAGGGTGGTCAGGTCGTACAGCGGCGGCGGATTCTCGGACTTTTCCTTGCGGGTGATGCGCTGGATCGTTGCCACCATCTCCTTTCGACAGGCTTCCAACAGGTTTTCAGCAACGGTTTTTTCAGGAATGCGGCGGCTGGATGCCGTGCAGCCGCTGGTCAGTTCCAGATCTACCGTGTAGAATTTCTCCGGCACAAAGGCAGCGATGGCGGCTTCCCGCACCACCGTCATGGCAAGTACTGGGGTCATAACACGCCCCACTGCCAAGGGCTGGTTGTACAGACACGAAAAAAGCCGAGACGCATTGATGCCGACCATCCAGTCGGCACGTTCCCGGCAGAGCGCTGCGTTGTACAGCGCATCGTATTCAGTTGACGGTTTGAGGTGGGCAAAGCCCTCCCGGATAGCATTTTCCTCCATGCTGGACAGCCACAGGCGGGAAAAGGGCTTTTTGCAGCCTGCTTGCTGATACACCAAACGGAAGATCAGTTCTCCCTCGCGCCCTGCGTCCGTAGCACAGATCACGCTGTCCACATCCGGGCGGTTCATCAGGTCTTTCAGGATACCAAACTGCTTTTTGGTGGATGCAGACACAAGATACTGCCACTTTTGCGGCAGGATGGGCAAATCTGCAATGCTCCACTTAACATACTTGGCATCGTAGACATTAGGCGGAGCCAGTTCCACCAGATGACCAACGCACCAGCTTACTAGATAGCCGTTACCCTCCAGATAACCGTCTTTGCGGTTGGTGGCACCGAGGACTTTGGCGTAGGACATGGCAACCGAGGGCTTTTCTGCTACAACTAGAATTAAAATAAGCGTTCCCTCCAATCTGTTTTCATTTGGATATGTACGGCGGCAAACGCCGCCTTAAAATCAGATGGGTTCGGTATCTTCCTCACTGGGTTCCTCCGGCTCGTCCTCGGTGGGAATTTCAAAATCACCCTTGTCCTCGGTGTAGTTTGCATCGGGGTCAAGGGCTTCTTTTTCGGCCTGCTTTTTCTGCTTCTGCTTCGCAAAGGCATAGAAAACGCCGCCTGCCGCCAGCGCAATCAGCACGACCGCACCCAGAAAGCCGGACGCGATCTTTGTGACCTTGTTCTCCTTGGGCTGTTCCGTGCCGGATGCTGCCGCTTCTTCGGCGGCTTTTTTCGCTTCTTCCTCGGCTTTCAGCTTATCCTGTTCCGCCTGCGCCGCCGCTTCTTTTTCAGCGGTATAAGCATCGGCAGCATCTTCCTCCATCAGAGCCAGAAGGTCGGCTTCGTCCACAAGGTTCATAAAGTGGACGGTCTGCTGCCCTTTGGCGTTGCGGTCAATCACCAGATAGAAAGTCGCACCCGACTTCGACACCAGCGTAATGAACTGCTGTCCACTGCCATCGGAATAGTCGGTGTGATAGTCGTCTACCAGCGTCAGATTGCCCTCCGGGGTCAGTGCGCCCGTTTCCTCGTCCGTGATGGTGACAGTATCTTCCTCCTCCACGATTTCCGGCAGAACAGGCTGTTCCACCGGGGTGGAATCGCCCTCAAAGGCGAAAGCAGGAGCTGCCATGCCGATGCACAGCACCGCCGACACCAGCAGTGCGCCAAATCTCTTAATCTTCATCCGAATCATCCTCCTTGTCGAAAGTTGCGCCCACAGCGGCCAAAGCAGCCGGGTTCGGGGTGGTAGTGGCAGACTGCCGCAGCAGGGCGGCAAGCTGTTCCGGGCTGACCTTTGCACTGCGCACCATTTCGTTCACTTCGGCGGCTTCGGCCTCCTGAATCCGCCGTTCCAGAATTTCAATGCGGTTGTTCAGCTTGATGCGCCGCTCTTTCTCTTTTTCGAGCATCGCGCGCAGCTTTTCCAGTTTTTCGCTCATAGTAAACCCTCCATTTCATTTTGAAAGCCGTCCAAACCCGGCGAGATGCTTCTGCCAGTAGGACGAATGAATATCAGCGTACTTGATGGGGTCGCCGGCACTGACCATTTTTCCGTTGCCGAGATATATTCCAACGTGGCTCATGCCGGGGGTGTCGTAGGTGCCTTTGAAAAAGACCAAATCTCCGGGCTTTGCTTCGGCTTCGCTGATGTGCTGGCTCTTGTTCCACAGACCGTTGGCGGTGGTGCGCCCCACATCATAACCGTTCTGGTTGTAGACCCAACAGACATAGCCGGAGCAGTCAAAGCCGGTTTCCGGGGTAGAGCCGCCCCACACATAGGGCGTACCCACATACTTTTGGGCTTCCTTGTAGATGGCGGCGAACTCCTCATCCGTCAGGGCTTCTGCCGGAACCTGATAGTCGATGTCGGGTGTGCCGGAGCCATCGGAGCCACCGGGCGGCAGACCGCCGTTGAACAGATAAGGCCGACCACCCAAGGTATCTTGGAAAATCTCGTAACGTTTCCATTGGTCGTTATTCAGTTCTTCCCGAATGACCACTTCCAAGCCACGGTTCACCAGCTTGGTGTGGAAGATGCGGTACTCGTAGGGCACCTGCGTGGGGACTGGGATTCCTGCGGGAGTCATGACCCACACAGTCATATACCGGGTCTGCACCTCTACCCATGTGGTCAGCTTATACTGCTTTTTGAAGGTCTCCTTCAGCTTGCCCTGCACCTCGCTGCGAGTGTAATCGTCGTAGAGCGTGGTCAAATACGAAGTGAGCTGCCATGGGTCGTGCTCGATGGGGTCAAGGTGGTACTGGTACTCGTTGTAGCCGGGGTGGTCGGTAGGGGTGCGCTTGATCTTTTTATCCAGTTCCTTTTCCAGCTTCTTGTAGTCCTGTTCTGCACCGCGAATATCCCGGTCCTCGGCAGAGTACATAGTCTGCCCGGACACCTGTGTGCCGCCTGAAAAGAGGATACCGCAGGAGGAAAAACCGGACATTACCATGAGGATGAGCAAAAGAAAAACGCCCACGATCACCAGAACGTGTGCGTTGCCCTTGGCGGCATTCGCCAGCCCTTTCACGGCAGTGCTGACGGCAGTTTTGCCCTTTTCCACCGCCTGTTCCATGCTGGACCGGGCAGTAGATGCACCATTGGATGCCGCTTTGCCGCCTACGGTCTGCGCCGCCGTGCCCGACCGGGCGGCGGCATAGTAGCTTTTGTGGATTTCTTGCCGCTGTTTCCAGCGTGAAAGCCAGTTGGAACCGCCTTCACCGGTGCTGGATGCTCCTGCATCTTGTGCCGCAGTCGGTTCCTGTGCAGAAGATCTTGCGGTTTTGGTGTCTTTCTTTCCCTGTGCCTTGGCTTTCTTCTTGAGTTTCCGGGCATAGCGGCTTTTGGAAATATCACGGACATTTCCTGCCGCCTTTTCGCCCTCGCTCAGAGCCTGTGTGCCCACATTGTCATCCTCGTATTGGTCAACCTCCCGGTGCACCGCAGAGCGGGCGGCATGGGCAGCGTACATTTCCCGTTTCTGCGCTTTGCTCAACCGGCTCAGTTCGTCCGGGGTCAGTTCCGCCTTGCCAAACCGCAGATGCTGTGCCTTTTCCGCAGCTTTATCTGCATCGGTTTTCAGCTTTTTCTTTTTGGGCACCGACTGCTCCACCTTGGCTTTTTTCGGAGGAGAACGGGTCTTTTTGGTTGACGTTTCCTCTTTGATGTTCAGCTTCGGATTGCTCATTTCTGCGCGCCCTCCGAGACTTCACCCAACTTGGTGGTCATAATGCGGTAGAGTTCTAGATCGGTGGGGAAACGGTCCACAAACGGCAGAATGACATTGCCGAAAAACAGCAACCCTTCGCCCTCGCCGGAGTGGGTCACATAGGAAAGCTGATGGGGTGAGATGTTGAGCTGCTTTGCGAGAATTTGCCGGTCTCCTGCCGCCTGATTCAGCATGATGATCATGTCGCTGTTCTCGAAAATATTCTCAACCTCACGGGAAGAAAGAAGGTCTTTCACGTTCTGGGTCAGCCCTGTGGGAATGCCGCCCCACTTGCGGAAACGCTTCCAGATCTCCACGGAATAAGCGGCAGTCTGCTCCTCTTTTAAGAGAAGGTGCATCTCATCCATATAATACCGTGTGGACTTTCCGCTGCTGCGGTTTGCGGTGACACGCCCCCATACCTGATCCTGCACAATGAGCATACCGAGTTTCTTCATCTGTTTGCCCAGTTCCTTGATGTCGTAGCAGACGATGCGGTTGTTGACGTTCACATTGGTGCGGTGGTTGAACAGGTTCAGGGAGCCTTTCACATAGATTTCCAGTGCGGTGGCAACGTGGTGGGCTTCTTTCTCGTCCTGTTGGAGTAGGGCGTTGTACAAATCCTCAAGGATGGGCATATTCTCCGGGCAGGGGGCCGCAAAATATTTGCGATAAATCAGATGCACACAGCGGTCAATAACGGTTTTCTCCACCGGCAGCAGACCCTCCTTGCCGCCCACCACCAGCTCACACAAAGAAAGGATAAAGTCGGCTTTCAGGGACAGCGGATTATCCTCCTCGGAGTAGTTGGCATTGATGTCCATGGGATTGATGAACTGGGTACTGTTGGGCGAAATTTTGATGACCTGACCCTTCAAACGATTCACCAGCGGCGAGTATTCGCCTTCGGGGTCGTTGATGATAATATCATCGTCCGTCACCAGAAAAGCGTTGGTGATCTCACGCTTTGCGCTGAAGGACTTGCCAGAGCCGGGAGTGCCGAGGATCAGACCGTTGGGATTTTTCAGCTTCTTCCGGTCCACCATGATAAGGTTGTTGGACAGGGCGTTCAGGCCGTAATACAGGCTTTCTTTGCCGGACTGGTACAGTTCCTGTGTGGTGAACGGAATGAAGATTGCCGTGCTGCTGGTAGTCAGTCCCCGCTGGATTTCGATCTGACAGTCAGCCAGCGGCAGGCTGCTCATCAATCCCTGCTCCTGTTGGTAGTCCAGTCTGCACAGGTTGCAGTTGTGCTTCTGGGCAATACTGGATGCCTGAAAAACATTGTTTTCCAGTTCCTGCTCAGTGCGCCCGGTGTTCAGCACCAAAAAAGTGACGAGGAACATCCGCTCGTTCTGGCTCTGCAATTCCTTCAGCAGGGCTTTTGCATCTCTGCCGTAGGTTGCCAAATCCGACGGAATGATGTCAATGTCATACCCGGCACGGATGGCTTTCTTCTGCTCCTCGATCTTTGATCTATCGAGTTCGGTGATGGTGCGCTTGACCGTTTTGATGGCCTTGTTCTGGTCAACGGACTGGATGTGCATGGTAACAATCTGGCTGGAATCCATGTCCAGAAAATCCTTCAGAAGCTGGTCGCTGATGTCGGATGCCGTGATGCTCAGAAAGCTGGCGGCGCAATAGATGCCACCCATCTGAAAGGTGCGGCTGTTCTTGAAGGCAAAGGCGGTGGGTGCAATGGCATCCTTCACCGAAAGCCCACTTTTTACGAGGTCTTTCCAGTCGAAATGAAACTTGGATGCGCCGTCCATGTTGAACATATCGTGCATGAGTTTCAGCCGCTGGACACCGTTCAGGGGCTTTGCCTGCACCCCCAGTCGGTGAAAGTTGTTGAGCAAATCGTTTTGGATGTGGTCGAGCCGGGGCTTGACCTGCGCCATGCTTTCACCCTCCACACCAAAGGTGATGAATTTGGTCTTAGTCAGACCATTATTGCCCTTGGCAAGCTGCTGACGCAGCATTTGAGAATACTCGGCGCGAACATCGTCAAAGCCATCTTTCTGGTACGGGATGCGGATGCTCTTCTCAAACTCTGTGCTGTCCGTTGCCATGTTCACAAAGGACAGTTCAAACTTGATGGAACTGTCGAAAAAATTGAGGAATGAACACCATTCCTCAAAAATCGCAGTCTTATCCTCCTGCTGCGCCAACTGATAATTGATATCCTGATAGGCAATCGTCCGAGTATAATAGTTCGGCTTCACCCGGCAAGTGCCATCCTCGAACATCCGCTGCATGGGGATGGACTGCTGTGCTGTCCGGGGAACAGCAGACTTCGGCGGCTTTTTCTTTCCGCCCTTATCGGTCTTTTTCCAAAACGGCATTGGCTGACCCTCCTCTCATCAAAATCGTGTAGTAGTTGTTGGTCTTGTAGGGGCGAATCTTCGGGCGGAGAAACCGGGACTGCACATAGTACGACAGTAGCTTTTCCAAAGGCTGACCGTTTTTCTCGTACATCGCCAGAAAGAACATGGGCAGCATGACTGCCATCATACCGAGGGTGGCGGCAGTGTTGCCGCCGGAATCCCGGAGAACAAAAAACAGTGGCACTCCAATGAGAGCCGCTGTACCGAAACAAAGCAGTTGCCGTTTGGTCAGGTTGAACGCCACTTTGGATTTGACCTTGGTCAAATCACGGGGCACGGAAATATACGCAGCCAAGTAAGCACCTCCTTTAATGCGCTCCGAGAACGGATTTCGTCACGGAGCTGGTCTTAAACAGGCTGAAACAAAGCAGGACGGTATAGCCCACGATACTCCAAATGGAGTTGATGGCATCCCCGGAAATCGCTACCGACTGTATCAGCACGGCGTAAATCGCCACGCAGATGAGGATGAGAAAGCCCTGAAAACCCAGTGCAAACAGGCATTTCAGGTAGTTCTGCCCCATGTGCGATTGCTCGTGGTTGCCCCATGTTGCCATGGGGATGGGCGCAAGGCTCACCATGCAGTAGATTTCAATCATACGCCCGTAGACGATCACAAAAATGATAATGCTCAAGATCCGCATGGTGATGCCGATGAAGAAACTTTGCAGGAAAAGCCCGAACAGGGGTCCTACATCCATCTGCATCAAGCTGGATTGCAGCATGGACAAACCGATGTCGTTGACACGGGTGTTTCCGGCAATGATGCCGCTGGAATCGGACACCACCTTCTGGGTGATGTCGAACACCGCCATCACAATATCGAAGGTGTTGGAGATAAACCACACCGACACCGCCGTTTTGAAGATCCAGCGCATGATGAGGGCAGGCTCAAACTGCGCCATATTGTTATGCTGAGTAATCATCTCGATCAACTCATAACAGGCGATGAAGGTCAGGATGATGCCTGCAATGGGCAGCACCACGTTCCGGGAAAGGGCTTCAATCATTGCGAAAACGCGCGGTTCAAAGCTGGAGGGCTTGGTGCCCACCTGCTGGGCGATATTGCCCACCTGCGTGTTCACATCGTCGAACAGGCCGGAAAGATTGGACATAATGCCTGCCGTCAAGATGCCTTTGATCCAGTCGGCAATGGCTTTGAGAACGGTTTCCATTCAGCAGTCACCGTCCTTTAGGTGAAGTGGTTGATAAGGGTCTTGAGGAGATTCAGGAGAAAAATAATGTGGGTCAAAAACTGCATAAGACACCGCCTTTCATTGATGGGTGGAGATTCGTACTGCAATGCGCTCCTTGTGATAAAGGGCTGTTATCCACAGCAGAGATGGAGCGATTGCGTATGTACAGGCGGGAAACCCCGCCTGCGGCTCTTAGCCGAACAGACCAGACAGCAGAGGAATGAGGGTGATGCCCACCAGAGCGACACCGCCGCCAGCCATGAGCTGCTTCATGCCCTGAGACTTGGAGCCGGGGTTGTCGTTACCATAACCCTCCAGCAGATTGATAGCACCCCACACGCCGAGACCGGCACCCAGAGCGACAACCAGAGTCTGAAGAACTTCGATAGCAGAGTTAAAGAATTCCATAGTCGTTTCTCCTTTATAAATGAAAGTTGTAGACCGTCCGTACACACCTGAAGCTGCATAATGAAGCCGCAAACTGCGGCGGGAGTGGGCTTGCTGGTGTACCTCTCTGGTCCGGGTAAAATTAAACCGCCTACCGGTTCAGGCAGACGGGAGCGAATCAGCGTCCACCACGATGAACTCATCACCGGGGTGGATTTTTTCTTTTCGGTTCAGATATTTTTCAATATCGAAGGTGTTTTTGGGGTCATAGTCCGAGGTCAACTTGTAGTTGGGGTGCTGGGTCAGGTCGTACTTGTCGCTCAAAAACGGTCTGACGCCACGCAACTGCAAAATACACTTGCCGCCGTCCAGCACCGCCAGCTCGTCCCGGCTCAATAACTCATGCCCCATCTTTTGGAACGTAGTGCCGTAACTGGGGCTGTTGCCACGGGTGTCCGAGGTGTTGAATGCATCAATCGTTTCTTTGCCCAGCATTTCGGACAGGTCTTTCAGGGTGGTAGGCTCGCTGCCGCCGAGGAAAATCTGGCTGTCCATGTTGCCCACAATGGTATCTGCGTTGTCCTTGTAGATGGCTTTCAACTGGCTACGGGCTTGCAGTACCAGACAGGCCGAGATCTCACGGCTGCGGATGGTGGCTACCAGCTTTTCCAGATTGGGGATCTGCCCGATGTTGGCGCACTCGTCAATCAGACAGCGCACATGAACCGGCAGTTTACCGCCATATTGGTCATCTGCCTTGTCGCACAGCAGATTGAAAAGCTGGGTGTAGACCATCGAAATCAGAAAATTGAAGGTGCTGTCCGTGTCCGACATAATGAGGAACAGTGCCGTTTTCTTATCGCCCAGCGTGTCCAGTTGCAGTTCATCGTACATGGTGAGGTCACGCAGCTCTTGGATGTCGAAGGGGGCTAATCTGGCACCACAGGAAATGAGGATGGATTTTGCCGTTTTGCCGGCAGCCAGCTTGTAAAGTTTGTACTGACGTCCGGCAAAGCTGTTGGGCTTCTTTTTTGCCAGTTCTTCAAACAGCAAGTCTACCGGGTTCTGGTATTCCTCATCGTCCTCCAGCACTTGCATGGTGTTCAGCATTTCCAGAAGGGTCGCGAAATTCTGCTCCTCCACCGGGGCTTCATAATGCAGATAGGCGATCAGGGCGGTGAGCAAAAGACGCTCCGATTTTTCCCAGAATGGGTCCCCGCCGGACCCTTCACCCTTGGTGTTGGTCATCAGGGTTGTGACCAGTTTCAGAATGTCCTTTTCGCTGTGGACATAGGCGAAGGGGTTATAGTGCATCGACTTTTTGAAGTTGATGGTGTTCAGAATCCTGACCTTGTAGCCGTTCTTCAACATTGCGTTGCCACATTCTAGCAAGATCGTACTTTTGGGGTCAGTGACTACATAGGAACTGTGCATTTGTAGCAAATTGGGCTTGAGCCAAAACCGGGTCTTGCCGCTGCCGGAGCCGCCCACCACCAGCACATTTTTGTTCCGGGCGTTTTTGGGGTCCGGTGGGCGGTTGGACATCATCAGCCGTTCCGTTTTGGTCAGGATAATGTTGTCGGCAAATTTGAGAGCCATGAACGGCTCAATATCCTTGGCGGTGCCCCACCGGGCAGAGCCGTACTCCATGCCGTGGCGGTACTTTTTTGCATTTTTACCACGCAGATAGACCGCCAGCCGTAACCCTGCACCGCAGCACAAGCCTACCAGAAAATCCAGAGGGTGTAGGCTGGGCAGAGGGCTTGCAAATGCCAACGGAACAGTGCCCATCATGGACATGATTTTATCGCCCAGTTCCTTGCCCTCGGCAAGTCGCCACGCTTCACCGAAGTTCGTTGCCACCAGTCCCAGCAAAATATAGGGCAGATACAGCGCCAGCAGCTTTGTCAGCTTTTTCGTGGTCACAGCCCCCGCTCCTGTTCCTTGTGCCGGACTTTGCCGGGGAGTTCTGCCGCTGCCTGCACCAGCTCCTGCAATCGTGCCAGCACCGAGGGTCTTTTGTCCTTGTTCAGCAGGGATGCCGAATATTCCTTGAACGCCGAGTGAAAGGCTTCTGCATCCGGGGCTTTGAAAAAGACCAGATACCGGGGCGGCACCTCGGAGGTGTCCTTGCGGATGGCGTAGTCGATGCCGTACTTTTTGGCGTAGCGTTCCAGACCACGGATGCCAGTCTTGCTGATCTCCACGCTGGACACGCCCCGGTTTTGCCGCAACAGGGTGCGGACGCTTTGCTTACCTTGGGATGCTTTGGACTGGTACAGCCGAAACGCCGCTTTTACTGCCCGCAGGACCGTCCGGGCAGACAATTTCGTGGTGGAGATCATCAGGTTGAAGGATTTCTGTTCGATTTCTTCCTGCACTGCCATCACCTCCAATGCAGCAGGGTGATTTTAGCGGTCACGCTCTGCCGGGGGCTTGGTGCGGGGCTTTTCTGCCGAAGGTTCATCGGGCACCGGCAGTACCAGCAGACGGTTGCCCAATTTCAGAAAGGCTTCCGGCTGATGGAATAGCTGCTCGTACTTCTGCGCCAGTTCCGGGGTCAGGGATGCAAAATCCTCCTCGCCCAGCCCCACCACCAGAAAGGTTCCGGCAACGGCGTCGTACATCTGCCCGTCCTCGTCCCGCAGGGCACGGTTCAACGGCAGACCCATGAGTTTGCCCTCGTCATTGCAGATGATAGCCACCGGGTCTGCAAAGGGGTAAACAGCATCAATCGAGCCGCCCACTGCCTGCTGCAAGGCTTTCAGGTCGTTATCGATCTCGACCTGCTGCGGACGCTGTCCCGGCGCAATTTTCAGCACCGACAGGGTGTTTTCATTCTGTTCCATTCACACCTCAGTCGATGCAGATGCAGGTCAGCTTCTGCCCATCTGCCATCAGGGTGGTGCTGTGGCTTTCCAGATAGGTCTGAAAGCGGTAAATATCCTCCACCGTCAGGGATACGATGGTGCTGTGCCCATCGGTGCGGTAGAAGATGACCGGACCGGTCAGGTACCGCTTGCCTGCCAGCTTGAGGACCTGCGCCGGATTGTAGCTGATAAACAGCGGCGCGCCCTTCACGGTGATCAGAGCATCGTCCTCGTCAAAACAAGGCAGAACGGAAGGGGCATCCTCCTCCATGATAATGGTCAGCTCCATGTCCGGGCCGATAGCGGCAAGGTACACATCCCTGCCTGCTGCCTCGGTCAAACAGGATGCCGCCTGCTTCAGCATGGTCAGGATGTTCACATCCACCGTGATCTGCGGAGCATGGGGTGCGGAGTGAAAAGGAATCGTATTGTTCATAGGCGTTACCTCCAAGTTTTTGCAAACAAAAAAGACCCCATGGGGTCTTACTTTACGGTCAGCGCTCGTTGCGGCGCTGCTGTTTTTTCTGCCACGCATCCAAAAGCTGGATGATCTTCTCCTCCATTTGCTTTGGGGTGTAGCTGCGGGGGAAATACTTCCGCAGGGTCTCGTTTTTGATGGTCACGGTGTCTTTCTCGCTCTTTTTCTCCTGCCCCATCACATCGAAGGCTTTTTCGTAGCTGAACTCTCCCTGCTGTGCCATTTTTTTCAGTTGCTGCGCTTGGGAAAGGGACGGTGCATTCTGGGTGTCCTCCATGGCTTCTAAAAAATCCCGCTGTTGGCTTTCGTCCAGATAGGACAGCTCCACAGCGGGATTAAAGGAAATTTTCTTTTCGTCTACCATGTCCAGCAGTTCGGGAACAAGGTTTGTCAGGCGGATGAAACGCTGGATTTGATTGCGGCTTTCACCAAGTTCTTCGGCCATGATTTGGTCGGAACGTTTTTGTGTCCCAATTTGGGACACATTTTCTTTTGACGTTCTACCGCTAGTTCTTCGCATGGCATCCAGTTTCATCTTGTACGCCAAGGCCCGTTCACTGGGCAGGATGTGTTCACGCTGAAGGTTGGAATCCACCATCAATATCACAGCAGCATCGTCCGACATCTGCCGCACAATGACCGGCAGGGTATCCAGCCCGGCAAGTTTAGCTGCATACTGACGGCGGTGCCCGGAGATGATCTCGTAGCCGTTACCGTCCGGGCGGGGGCGGGCGATCAGCGGAGCCAGCACCCCGTACTGTGCGATGCTTTCCACCGTCCGGGTCATGGCTTCATCGTCCAGCACCTTGAAGGGGTGGTTGGTGAAGGGGTGCAGCTCGTCGATGGGAATCTGCTGCACCTGCTCCCGTTGTTCCTCCTGTCGGTTTTCCTCGGTGGAAAACAGGTCATCTAGCCCTTTCAGAGCTAAGTTTCCGCTGTCGATCGGCATCTGCCAGCACCTCCTTTGCAAGAGATTGGTAGGCTTCTGCCACCTTGCCTTTGGGGTCATGCTGGAAAATGCTCTTGCCTGCCGCACTGGTTTCTGCTGCACGGACGGAGCGAGGGATGGTCTGTTCAAACACCTTCAGGTGCTTTCCGTATGCCTGCCGGATCAGATTGCTGATCTGCTTTCCATAATTGGTGCGGCTGTCGGTCATGGTCAGCAAGATGCCCTCGATTTTCAGCTTCGGGTTGATTTGCCGCCGGACTTTCTGCACCGTCTGCAAAAGCTGTTCCAGACCTTTAGCCGAAAGATACTGCGCCTGCACCGGAATCAGGGCAGCGTCTGCCGCCGCTAGTGCGTTGATCGTCAGCATCCCCAGCGAGGGCATACAGTCCAGCAGAATAAAATCGTACTCTCGCTTGGCACTGTCCAGCACCTGTTTCAGCATCTTTTCCCGGTTCATGCTGTTCACAAGGGCAACTTCCAGTCCAGCCAGTTCAATGTTTGCCGGAATCAGATCAACGCCCTCTGCATGGTGCAGAACGCCCTCTCCGGGATGGATGGGCTGGTCGTTCATGGCTTTTGCCATCAGGGTGGAAAGAGTGGTGGGCAGTTCGTCCGGCTGTTTCCAGCCCATGCTGATGGTCAAAGACCCCTGTGGGTCAGTGTCCACCAACAGGACTTTTTTGCCCTCCATTGCCAGCCCGACGCCTAAGTTCTCGCAGGTGGTGCTTTTCCCCACACCACCTTTTTGATTGGTGACTGCGATAATCGTAGCTTTCTTTGCGATAACATCACCCCGCTTTCGGTGAACCGCGCGCAAAGTCGTGGTTCGTTTTGTTCTGATAGTAGAGGTTCATGGTGGTGGGCGCATTGTAGAGCATCGCCAGCAGATACTGCTTCATGTTCCGCACCGGGGCGGTGTTTTCTGCCAGAGAATCCAGCACAAAACGGATGTGGTCAGCGTTCAGCTTTTTCAGCCGACTGCGTACCACCTCGGCAGGTTTGTCATCTCCGGCGATCCGCAACATCTTGCGTTTGGTGGAACAGGTATCCACAAGCAGGTCTACGATCTGGTAGATAGTATCCTCATCATCCGGGCAGAGCCGAAGCAGGAGGTCTACCTCCAATGCCTGATAAAAATAATCCTCAAGCTGCTCCCGGATGCCCCCGGAACAGATAGGGTCAGGATCGTTCCACTCTGTTTTATTCTTATCAGTCTTATTTGCTTGCGGTTTTGGCTGTTCCAGAGTTGCGCTTTCGGCAGCGCCTGAATTGCCGTTTGGGCAATTCTGTACTTGCGCTTTTGGCAAGCCGGAGGAAAAGTCCTTGACGTAGATCAGGCTGGGTCTGCCCAGACCACGGCGTTTGCGCTCGATGAGGTCGAAGTCCTCCAGTTCCCGGAACAGCTTGACCGCCTTGTGTTCGGCGCAGCAGAGAGATTCCTGCACTTCGCGGACGGTGTAAATGATATACACTCGCCCCCGCTCGTCCAGCCAGCCGTTCTTGACCGACAGGCTCATGCGGTCCAGCAGGATGCCGTACAGTGTCCGGGCATCGGTGGAGAGTTGTCGGAAGCGGCAGTCATGGAACAGTGCCTTGGGGATGCGGAAATAGGAGAACAATTCGCCCGACTGACCATAGAAGTAGTCTAGCGTCATTTGGTGTGACCTCGGATTTTCAACTGCGAGTGCTTGTTCATGTGGAAAACCTCCTCCCTGATTTCTGCAAAAGAAAAAGCCCACCTTCAATTTTGAAAGTGAGCTATGTAAATCGAAAATGGTAACAGTAAGTGTCGAGTTTCGTACCCAAAAATTCTTGGGTACGGTTCTGGGTACAAAGAGCCGTTTTAGAGACTAAAAGACACCAAAAGTTACGTCAAAGTACACAAAGGCACTTTCATAGAATTATCAGATAGTCACAAGATTTCACAAGAAAAACGGGATTTCAAAATTAGCGACGTTCTCATAACCGCTTGGTCCCGGGTTCAAGTCCTGGCTGGCCCATAGAGAAAAGGCACCCCTAGGGGTGCCTTTTCTCTATATTCAGGGCCGCTAGGACTTGAACAGCACGGCACCGCCATGGGCGGGGCAAACAACAGCCCAGTGGGCTGTTGTTTAGTGCGCGGGTCCCAGCGCATAGGAATGTCAAAAAGTGTCGGATGCCGTTCTGAGGGCCAGCCAAGACTTGAACAGCAACGACGACGACCGCGGCCTGCGGCCGAAACAGGGAGGAGTTGTTGGGACAGCGTTCTGATTTTTCAAAGCCCTGCCAAGGGGCTGCGGAAAAATCAGCAAACGCAACACGTAAGGCCCTAACCGTCAGTTCCCTTTGCGGGTCCCAGTGCATAGGAATGTCAAAAGGTGTCGGATGACGTTCTGAGGGCCAGCCAGGACTTGAACCCAAAACTTATTCAAGTAATGATAATAAAAGAAAGAAGGAGCGTTTCCACGCGGGAACGCTCCTTCTTTGTTTACTATCATTTACACCATTTTGCAAACTCTTCGTCGGTGCACTTGACATAGTGGCTGCCGCTCACATGGTGATCGGTGCCCTTGTTGTAATCGATGCCGGAAGTGGCGTAGTCGTAGGTCTCAGCCACACGGCGTTTTTCCACCACCGGATTCGGCAGCGGGATGGCCGACAGCAGGCTGCGGGTGTAGGGGTGGATGGGATTCTCGAAGATCTCTTCGGTCGTACCCGTCTCCAGCAGGTGGCCCAGATGCAGCACGCCGATGCGGTCCGAGATGTACTTGACCATGGAAAGGTCATGCGCAATGAACAGGTAGGCCGTGCCGGTCTCCTGCTGGATATCCTTCATCAGGTTGACCACCTGTGCCTGAATGGACACATCCAGCGCCGAGATGCACTCATCTGCGATGATGAGCTTGGGGTTCATGATGAGGGCGCGGGCAATGCCCACGCGCTGGCGCTGGCCGCCAGAGAACTGGTGGGGATAACGCTCGGCATGTTCGGGCGCAAGGCCCACCTTGGCCAGAATTTTCTCCACCTTTTCGCGGCGCTCTTCGCGGGTCTTGTACATGTGGTGGATGTCCAGACCCTCGCCGATGATATCCTCCACCTTTTTGCGGGGGTTCAGGGATGCCATAGGGTCCTGAAAGATCATCTGCATCTGGGTGCGCAGGGTGTTGTTCTGGCTGTGGTTCAGCCTGCCGCTGATATCCTGCCCGTCAAAGGTGATCTTGCCGGCAGTGGGGTCATACAGGCGGATGACGCTGCGGCCGATGGTGGACTTGCCGGAACCGGACTCGCCCACCAGACCATAGGTCTCGCCGGGATAGATCTCAAAGCTGACATTGTCCACAGCCTTGACGGTATAGCTCTTGCTCACGCGGAAATACTGCTTCAGGCCCTCGACCTTCAGCAGCGGAGCAGCATTCTGTTCTGCCATTTATTCCGCCTCCTTGATCTTTTCTGCCTCGGCACGCATGCGGGCAATGCGCTGAGCAAGCTCAGGCGGCATGTCCACCTTGGGTGCGCGGGGGTCCAGCAGCCATGTAGCTGCATAGTGGGTGTCGCTGATCTTGAACATGGGCGGGTCCACTTCGTCGTCGATGTTCAGGGCAAAGTGGTTGCGCGGCGCAAAGGCATCGCCCTGCTTCTCATGCAGCAGGTTCGGCGGCGAACCCGGAATGGTGTACAGACGGTCGTCTGCGGTGTCCAGATCGGGCATGGCGGAAAGCAGGCCCCATGTGTAGGGGTGGCGCGGCTCGTAGAAGATCTCGTCGATGGTGCCGGTCTCCACGATCTTGCCTGCGTACATCACGTCCACATAATCGGCCACCTTTGCCACAACGCCCAGATCATGGGTGATGTAAATGACAGAGATGCCGCGCTCACGCTGGATGCTGCGGATCAGCTCCAGGATCTTGGCCTGAATGGTCACATCCAGTGCCGTGGTGGGCTCGTCACAGATCAGCAGGTCGGGGTCGCAGGCCAGTGCAATGGCAATGACCACGCGCTGGCGCATACCGCCGGACAGCTGGTGCGGGTAGCTTTTCATGCGCTTTTCGGCATCGGTGATGCCCACCTCTTCCAGCAGCTGCACAGCCTTTTTGTAGGCGGCATCCTTGGGCATCTTGTAGTGCCACAGCATACCCTCCATGATCTGCTTGCCGATGGGCATGGTGGGGTCAAGGCTGGTCATGGGGTCCTGAAACACCATGGCGATGCGCTTGCCGTTGATGTGGCGGCGGATCCACTTTTTGTCCTTCTGCAGCAGATCCACCGTCTCGGGGCTGCCATCAGCGTGATGGTAGCTGAACTGGATGGAACCGCTGTTCACGGTAGCGTTCTGTGCCAGAATGCCCATGGCGGCCTTCATGGTAACGGACTTGCCGGAGCCGGATTCGCCCACCAGCGCCACCGTTTCGCCCTTGTACAGGTCGATGTTCACGCCGCGGATGGCGTGCACCGGGCCTGCGGTGGTCTTAAAGGTGATATCAAGGTCTCGCACCGACAAGACCTGTTCTTTTTTGTTTTCAGGCATGGGGTGTTCCTCCTTACATACTCTTCATCTTGGGGTCCAGAGCCTCGCGCAGGCCGTCGGCCACGAGGTTGAAGCTCATCATCAGCAGGCTCATAACCACCATCGGCGGGATGATCTGATAAGGATGGGTGGTAAAGCTGTTGTACAGCTCGCTGATCAGAGAACCCAGCGAGCACTGCGGCACCGGGATGCCCAGACCCACAAAGGACAGGAATGCCTCGGTGAAAATTGCGGTGGGGATGCTGAACATGACCTGCGTGATGATGGGTCCGATGATGTTGGGCAGCACTTCCTTGAAGATGATGAAGAAGCTGCCTGCGCCCAGCGTGCGGGAGGCCAGCACGAACTCCTGATCCTTCAGCTTGAGCATCTCAGCGCGGGCAATGCGGCTCATACCCACCCACTCGGTGAGCATCAGGGCAAAGATAATGGTGATCATGCCGGGCTTGAGCACCAGCAGAAGCAGCGTGACGATCACCAGACGGGGGATGCCGTTGGCAACTTCCAGAAAACGCTGCATCACCATATCCACCTTGCCGCCAAAGTAGCCGGAGATCAGGCCGTAGCTCATGCCGATGACCATATCGATGATGGCAGCGGCAACCGCGATGATCAGGGACACGCGGGCACCCTCCCAGGTACGGGTCCAGATATCGCGGCCATAGGTGTCGCTGCCGAACCAGTAGTAGACATCCTCCTTGCCCTTTTCCACATAGGCATTCACTGTCTTGGAACCGGTGGTGGTGCTCATTTTCTCGTCACCGTTGAAGATGCCGAAGTTCTCCAGCACCTGCACGCGGGGCGCAAAGTTTTTCTGGCTCAGCTCCTGACCGGAGTAGGTATACTCGTTCATGCCGGGGCCAAATGCCGCCAGCAGCACGATAAAGACAACGAGGATCAGGCCGAGCACCGCGCTCTTTTTGCGGAAGAAGCGCACCCGCACATCCTTCCAGAAGCTCTGTGCGGCAAAGTTCGAGTCCATTGCGATCTCTGCGTCGTTATGCTTGAGCGCAAAGTCCTTCTCGTTGAAGGTATGCTCGGAATACATGGTATCCACTGCGCTGACGATGGCATCAGCCGTGGCTTCGCCGCCCAGGTGAATCGCTTTTTCTGCCATATCAGTCGTCCCCCTTTGCCAAGCGGATGCGCGGGTCGATGATGCCGTACAGCAGGTCAACGACCAGCATGATGCCAATGTACATGGCGCTGTAGATGAAGCTCAGACTGATGACCACATTGTAGTCGTTGGACTGGATGGCCGTCACCAGCAGGCTGCCCACACCGGGAATGGCGAAGATCTTCTCCACCACCAGCGAGCCGGTCATCAGGTCCACGATCAGCGGGGCCAGCACGGTGATAATGGGGATCAGCGCGTTGCGCAGCGCGTGGCGGAAAATCAGCGCCGGGCCGGAAATGCCCTTGCTCTCGGCCAGCAGCATATAATCGGAGTCCAGAACTTCGATCATTTCACTGCGGGTAAAGCGGGCAATGGAAGCCATGGTGAACATGGACAGCGAGATGCTGGGCAGCACACTGGAGCCGAACACGTCCTTTGCGCTGAACAGCATGGGGAACCACTTGAGCTTGAAGCCAAAGGTATAGCTCAGGGCCAGTGCGATCACGTAAGACGGCACCGACACGCCGATGACCGAGATGATGGTGGCCAGAGTGTCGAAGATGGTGTCCCGCTTGAGGGCTGCAATGATGCCGAGCACAAGGCCCACGATGGCACCCAGTGTAACAGCCATGCCGCCCACACGGATGGAAATGGGCAGACGGGACTGGATCAGCTGGGAGATGGGCGTGTTCTTGGAGATATTGTAGCTTACGCCGAAGTCACCGCGCAGCATGTTGGTCACATAGCGGAAGAACTGCACATAGATGGGCTGATCCAGACCGTACTTTGCGTACAGGGATGCGCGCATTTCCGGCGTCAGCTTTTCATCGTTGAAGGGCGAACCGGGCATCAGCTGCATGAGGATGAACAACACCAGCAGGATGGCCAGCAGCGTAAACAACGAAGTGATAATACGCTTGAGCGTGTATTTTTTCACGTTGGGTAGACCCCCTTAAAGTTTCTTCTCCGCCCCGCACGGGGCAGAACGGCTCCCGCCTGCCGCGGTCAGCCGTGCACCGCACGCGGACAGTGCAAAAGCCAAAAAGTCGCACAGCGGCATTTTCGCTGCCACTGTGCGGCATTTCAGTTCTCGATCAGGATCAGACGCTCTTCTTTGCGTCCTTGTAGACGCGGTTCAGAGCAACCGGGTGGAAGTCCACGCCGGTCACGGCAGAAGAGATCATCTCGGCGTTGCACTGACCATACAGCGGGAAGATGGCGGCCTGCTCCAGCACGATGGACTCAGCGTCATACATGGCTTCCCAGCGACCCTCGGGATCGGTGCACAGATCACCGGTGGTGCACTCTGCGATGATGGCATCGTAGTCAGCGTCGCTCCACAGACCGTAGTTGTTGGAGTTGCCGGTGACCCACATGCCCAGATAGGTCATGGGATCGGCGTAGTCGGGGCCCCAGCGGGTCAGGCCGATCTCAAAGTTGCCGTCCTGCATATCCTGCACGCGCTGCTTCTTGGGCTCTACCTTCAGCTCCAGAGTAAAGCCGGGCAGAGTGGTCTGCAGCTGCTCCTGAACGACCTGAGCGACCTTCTGAGGAGCATCGTCGGCATCGACGACCATGGTGAAGGAGAAGGAATCCTTGCCCAGCTCAGCCTTGGCCTGCTCGTAGTACTCTGCAGCCTTGTCGGGATCGTATGCGCAGAACTCTGCAAACTTGGTCTGGTCGGCGCTGAAATCGCTGCCGTCCGGGCCGGTGGCGAACTGTGCGGGCACTGCGGTGTAGGCGGGAGAAGAGCCGTCCTTCAGCACGTCATTGGTGATGGAATCACGATCCAGTGCAAAGGTGATGGCACGGCGCAGGTTCAGGTTTGCCAGCTCCGGCACAGCGTCCATGTTGGGGCTGATGTACCACAGGTAGCCGGCGCCCACGCTGGTGAACTCGGGGTCGTCCTTGACCTGCTCCACCTGCTCGCCGTTCAGCAGGGTGATGTCCAGATCGCCGTTCTGATAGCTCATCAGAGCCTGCTGGCTGTCCTTGATGACCTGATAGTTCAGGCCGTCCAGCGCAATGCGGTCGGCATCGTAGTAATCGGCGTTCTTCACCAGCTCAAAAGCGGTGGCAGCCGGCTCATAGCTGGTCAGCACGAATGCACCGTTGGACAGCACGGTGTCTGCGCTGGTGCCGTAGGTATCGCCGCAGCTCTCAAAGAACTTCTGGTTCATGGGGTAGAAGGTGGGGAAGTACATCAGGCTCAGGAAGTAGCTGACCGGAACGTTCAGTTCCACCTTCAGGGTCTTGTCGTCCACTGCGGTGACGCCCAGATCGGTGACGGGCTTGTCGCCTGCAATGATCTCGGCGGCGTTGACCACCTGACCGATATCGCTCAGCATGTAGGCATACTCGGATGCGTTTGCGGGGTCAACAGCACGCTGCCAGCCAAACACGAAGTCGGCTGCGGTAACAGCATCGCCATTGGACCACTTTGCATCCTTCAGGTGGAAGGTGTAGGTCTTGCCGTCCTCGCTCAGCTCATAGCTCTCTGCCAGAGCCTCCACGGCTGCACCGTTCGCATCCATCTGCATCAGGCCGTCGGTGTAGCATGCGATGACCTCAAAGGAGGTGCCGTCGGTAGCCAGCTGGGGGTCCAGAGACTGGACTTCGGTCTCCAGCATGACGTTCAGCACACCGCCCTCAGCAGAGGCGGCTGCACCAGAAGCAGCGGTGGAGCCGGAAGCAGCGGTGCTGGAAGAGCCGCCGCAGGCAGTCAGAGCCAGTGCAGCAGCCGATACGCCTGCAGCAGCCAGGAAGCTGCGGCGAGAAATACGACGATCGAATTTCATATTTTTTCCCTCTCTCTTGCCTCAATGCTTTATTAAAGTAAAGCATTGAATGGTGAAAAATGCACAAAGGTTTTTTGCTCCTCCTCTGGAGCACTGCACACCTTTGTGCGATATCCGCATTATACGCTGTTCCACCTAAAAAAGAAAGGCTTCCGGCTGTTTTTCTGTGCTTTGACCAATGGTCAGTGAAAAATATGTTTTTATTTTTGTGCAGATTTGAAGATGTACTGTATTTTCGCAAAATACAGTTTCACGAAAACATGAGTTTTTTGTGTTTTTCCCAGAAACAGATGAAGAGATTTCACCTGTGTATTTTCATTTTTTGTGCATAAGTCGTACTTTCAACCCGTTTTTTGTGCACATACCAGACTCAAAAAATCCCTGCTGAAAACGCACCGTTCTCAGCAGGGAAACACCGTTTTTCGGTTTTCAGGCAAACATCGCCACTACGTAAATCTCGCCGCCGTATTCAATGAACACCGCGCCCATCTGTGTGCGGCCTGCCGCATAGCTGCGCAGTGCACTGCCCGCCTCGCTCAGCGGCGGAGCATACAGGTAGCCGGTAAAGCCCCATTCGTTGTTCATTGCAAGACCGATCACCACGTCTCTGGGCAGGAACAGAAAGCTGGTGGAATGATCGATAAAATCGTACACATTCGTGTCCAGCATGGCACCGGAGCCGGTGGTCATGGGCACCTTGCGTGTCAGCAGGCCGGACTGGGTGGTCAGCTGGGTGGAGTCCTCCACCAGCCAGTCTGCCAGACGGCTGGCTGCATCTTCCAGATCGGTATTATAGGTCAGGCTGGAGTCTACCTCTTTCATCAGGGCCTTGGCCTGTTCTGTATCCTTCTGCACCGTGCCGTCCATCAGTGCACTGCATCCGGCCAGCACCGCCAGTGCCAGTGCACCCGCCAGCAGGCAGGCCAGCCATTTTCTTGCATGTTTCATAGAGTGGTTCTCCCCTTTCGGTCTGTTTTTCTCCATGATACCTTTTTTGCCGCCGGATTACAAGCAGAAAAAAGCTGCTGTGCATCTGCACGGCAGCTTTTTGGACAAAACTTTATTTTGCGTACTCCACAGCGCGGCTCTCGCGGATCACATTGACCTTGATCTGGCCGGGGTAATCCAGCGTGTCCTCGATCTTCTTGGCAATGGAGCGTGCCAGCAGGATCACCTGATCGTCGCTGATGACATCGGGCTTGACCATGATGCGCACTTCGCGGCCTGCCTGCACGGCAAAGGCCTGCTCCACGCCCTCGAAGCTGGAAGAGATCTCCTCCAGATTTTCCAGACGCTTGACGTAGCTTTCCACGTTCTCGCGGCGGGCACCCGGGCGTGCAGCGCTGATGGCGTCGGCAGCCTGAATGATGAAGGCCAGCGGAGTCTTAGGCTCCACGTCGCCGTGGTGAGCCTCGATGGCATGGATGATCTGGGTGTTTTCCTTGTACTTGCGGCAGATGTCCACACCGATCTGCACATGGCTGCCCTCGATCTCGTGATCCAGTGCCTTGCCGATATCATGCAGCAGACCGGCACGGCGTGCCATGGTCACATTCACACCCATCTCGCCTGCCAGCAGACCGGCCACCCATGCCACCTCCATGCTGTGGTTCAGAGCGTTCTGGCCAAAGCTGGTGCGGTACTTGAGCCGGCCGATCAGCTTGATCAGGTCCGGGTGCAGGCCATGGATGCCCAGCTCCATCACGGCACGCTCGCCCTCGCGCTTCATCTGCAGCTCCAGCTCGTGGCGGCACTTTTCCACCGTCTCCTCGATGCGGGCGGGGTGGATGCGGCCATCACCGATCAAGCGTTCCAGCGTCATGCGGGCCACCTCGCGGCGGGTCTGGTCGAAGGAGGACAGGGTGATGGCCTCCGGGGTATCGTCGATGATCAGGTCCACACCGGTAGCCGTTTCCAGCGCACGGATGTTGCGGCCTTCGCGGCCGATGATGCGGCCCTTCATTTCGTCGCTGGGCAGCGGCACCACGCTGACGGTGGTCTCGCTGCAGTGGTCGGCAGCGCAGCGGCTGACGGCCTGACCGATCAGGTTGCGGGCAATGTTGTCGCAGTTTTCCTTCAGGTCGGTCTCATAGGCGGCAACGCGCACAGCCTTTTCGTGGGTCAGCTCCTCGTCCACCTTGTGCAGCAGCACTTCGCGGGCATCCTCCTGACTCAGGCCGGCCAGCGTTTCCAGCCGCTCCATCTCCTTGGCACGCAGGGCATCGATCTCGGCCAGACGCTCCTCGGCCTCAGAGGCGCGCTTTTTCAGCTCCTCTTCCTTCTTTTCCAGTACCTCGGTCTTGCGGTCGAGGGCGGTTTCCTTCTGGTCGATGCGGTTCTCCTGACGGCTGATCTCCGCACGGCGCTGCTTGATCTCCTTATCGGCTTCTGCCTTCTGGGCATCCACCTCGGCCTTCAGCTTGAAGGCCTCGTCCTTTGCTTCCAGAACCGCTTCCTTGCGCTTCTGTTCTGCGGTCTTGATCGCTTCGTTCACAAGGCGGGTCGCCTCGGCTTCTGCGCTGCCGATCTGGGCTTCGGCGGTCTTTTTACGGTTGTTGTAGCCAATAAAATAGCCCGCACCAACGCCGATCACAGCAGCGATCAGGGCCACGATCACTCCAATCGCGGTCATCGCGTTTCACTCTCCTTTGTTAGAATTCAAAATTCTGAATCATAAGCAGGAGACGCTGTAGGGCAGGTGTAGGCTGCAAACATTTTTATAAGCGAGCTTTCAATGCAAAAAGTGGCAATAAGACCACACGCACGGCCAAGGCCGCACGGACAGGCTGCAAGCTTTTCTATCTACGGTTCTATCTTATATAAAAACAGGCAGGCTCTGCCTGTAAGGGACACGGGTCACGGGAACGACCTGCACACAGCGTCTTTTATTCCATACTACTATTTATAGTACGAAACAATTGCCCGCTTGTCAAGAGGAAAACCCTGCTCCGCAGAACATTTTGTGCAGAAAACAGGGACAGTATCCGCACCGGATGCCGTCCCCGTTCCCGTTTATTCCAGATACATCCTGCGCAGGCGCATCAGGCGCGCAGGGGTCAGGCCGTATTCGGCTTCCAGATAGTTCTCGGCGCTGCCGTATTTTGCGCGGATGGTGCGCAGCACAAAGGGTGCGGCTGCCGGGTCCACGCCCGCCTTGCGGTAATAGCGCATCCGGCAGGCCGGGTTTGCCGCGATCTCTTCGGCGTGCTCCGCCAGCACTGCGTCGATCTCAGCCTTGCGGCAGAGGTTCGTGCACTCATAGTCCGCACAGATCGTCTCATCCGAAGCGCCCAGTGCCAGCAGAATGAGCATGGCCGCTACGCCGGTGCGGTCCTTGCCGGCCGAGCAGTGGAACAGGATGGGGGTCTCACCCGCTTCCAGCGCACGGAACAGCTCCTTGAACGCCTTGTTGCCGAACAGCATCCGCTCGTACATCGCCTGCATGAAGGTGCTGCCGTCGGCGCTTTCTTCATGGCCCTTCATCAGGGCGGCGATACCATCCGGCGCAAAGGAGATCTCGTGGCCGTCCTCGGCGCACAGGCCGCAGATCTGCACCAGACGTGCACCGTCCGGTACGTAGTCCGGTTCTTTCTGCACTTCCCCGCTGCTGCGCAGATCAAGGATCAGGCGCAGGCCCAGCGCGTCCAGCTTCGCGCGGTCGGCTTCACCGGTGAGCTTGCAGGTAGGGATGCCGCGCCAGATCTGGCCCCACTTGATATGCTTGCCCTCGTCGGCTTCGTAACCGCCCAGCTCCCGGAAGTTGGTGCCGCCGGCAAAATCCAGCTGGGTGCCGGGCACCGGGTGGGCCGGTGCAGCCTTTGCCGCAGCACTGGACAGCACCGGGAAATTGTAGAACGGCTTTGCGGGCCGTCCGCGGCGGGGCGGCAGGCTGGCCGAACCGCCCAGCACCTCCATCAGGTAGCTGCGCAGCAGGTCGATGTAGGCAGAGGAATGATCCCGCCGCTGCACCAGTGAGACGCACAGCGGGGGCAGATCTTCCAGCAGCACATCCCGCACACGGTCCAGCTCCCGCCGGGCTCCCGGTTCATAGCGGGTCAGACAGGTGCAAAGCTGCTCCTGCACAAGATAATAGGCCTGATAAAAGCTGGGGCCGATCTCCGCATTCGGCGCAAAGCCCAACCGGGCGCAGGCCGACCACAGCGGGCTGAACAGATCCTGCCGCAAGCTGGGCAGCAGCACCCGCTGACCGCGCAGCTCTGCCAGCGGGATGCTCTCCTTATCCCAGAACGCGTGCCCCCGGGGCACCAGCAGGCAGGCAGGGTCTGCTCGCAGGGTGGTGCGGGCCAGTACCGGCGCAGCACAGCCCAGATCGATGACCAGACCCGCGTCCAGCTCCCCCTGCTCCACATCGTCCGCCACCGCATCGTTGTCCATCATGCGGAAGCGCATCTCCACATGGGGATACTGCTGGCGGAACTTGTCCAGCTGGGTCTCCAGCCCGGGCAGGTAGTCCGGCACCAGCGACACGCTGATGCCGATGCGCACCGGCTGCGCCGACTGGATCTCGGCCCGCAGGGATGCCTGCATCTGCTGGAACTGCTCCACTACCGGCGCGGCATGGCGCTGCAGGCTCATGCCACGGTCGGTAAGGGTGAGCTTGTGGTGGGCGCTGAGGAACAGCGGCCCGCACAGCTCGGCCTCCAGCGCAGAGATGCTCTGCCGCAGTGCCTGCCGTGACAAAAACAGCCGCTGTGCCGCGCGGCTGTAATTCATTTCATCGCACAATACCAGAAAGTAGTGCAGCTGGCGGATATCCATGGTTTCCTCCCTGAGAAAAGTATCGTATAAAGAATACCGCCTTTTTGCGCGATTGTAAAGCCGTTGGCAGCAAAAAACTGCCGCACAGCATTGCACCGTGCGGCAGTCAGAACGTGGAACGATCAGATCAGGCTCAGAGCTTCCTCGTCGCCCACCAGCGTGAAGTCCGGATGCATCTGCAGGATGCTTGCGGGCACCTCCGGAGTGACGGGGCCGAAGAATGCCTTCTTGATGATCTCGGCCTTGCCTGCGCCGTTTGCCACCATGAGCACCTTACGTGCCTGCATGATGGTCTTGATGCCCATGGTATAGGCCTGCTTGGGCACCAGATCCACATTGCCGTCAAAGAAGCGCTTGTTTGCCTCAATGGTCTCGGGGGTCAGATCCACGCAGTGGGTCTCCAGCTCAAAGGCTTCGCCCGGCTCGTTGAAGCCGATGTGGCCGTCGTGGCCGATGCCCAGCAGCTGCAGGTCGATGCCGCCCACAGCGTGGATGATCTGGTTGTACTTTGCGCAGGCATCCTCTGCATCGGGGTTGGTGCCGTCCGGCAGGTTGATCTTTGCAGGGTCGATGTTCACCTTGTCGAACAGGTTGCGGTGCATGAAGCTCCAGTAGCTTTCCGGGTGCTCCTTGGGCAGGCCGCGGTACTCGTCCAGATTGACGGTGGTCACCTCAGAAAAATCGATGTCGCCCTTGTTGTACCAGTCCACCAGCTGTGCATACGCGCCCACAGGGGTGCCGCCGGTCGCCAGACCCAGCACGCAGTTGGGCTTCATAATGACCTGTGCCGAAATGATATTGGCTGCCTTGCGGGACATATCCGCATAATCCTTTGCACGAATGATCTTCATTACAAACGACCTCACTTATCATCTTTTTTTGCCGCTCTGCACGGGCTGCGCAGAGCACTTCTGCATTTAGTTTATCACATTTCGCAGACAAGCGCCAGTCATCCCGGCCATCTTTTCGGCGTGTTTGCACAAAAAGATGCAAAGTCCCGACGTTCGGGCCGGCATTTCCGGTCATAAACGCGCAAAAACGCCGCCGGGCGTTTCCACACCGGCGGCGCTGCATGTTGAAAGATCAGTTCCCGCTGCACAGGCCGCAGACGGAACAGGCGGCGGGGGTGGCGGCACAGCCGCCAAGGGCGGTCTCGCGCAGCTCGGCGGGCAGGCGCTTGCCCACGGCGTACATGGCATCCAGCATCTGGTCGAAGGGGATCAGCTGGCGGATGCCGCTCAGGGACAGTTCTGCTGCAATGAGGGCGTTGGCCACACCGGCAGCGTTGCGGTTCTGGCAGGGGTACTCCACCAGCCCGCCTACGGGGTCGCACACAAGGCCCAGCATATTCATCAGCACGGTGGAAGCCGCGTCCAGACACTGCTGCGGGTCGCCGCCCATCAGCTCCACGGCGGCAGAAGCAGCCATGGCGGACGCAATGCCCACCTCGGCCTGACAGCCGCCCACGGCACCGGCCACGGTGGCGTTGCGCATGGCAAGATAGCCCACGGCACCGGCGTTGAACAAGGCATCCACGATGCGCTGGTCGGAGATGCGGTAGCACTCCTGCAGCGCCAGCATCATGCCCGGCACCACGCCTGCAGAGCCTGCGGTGGGTGCAGCCACGATCAGGCCCATGGAAGCGTTCACTTCCAGCACGGCCATGGCGTAGGTCATGGCCTTCTGCAGCACATCGCCGCAGATGTTTTTCTTCTTATTATAATGTGTTTCCAGCTTTTTGGCCTCGCCGCCAATGAGCCCGCCCATGGATTTGATGGGCTTTTTCAGCGGCTGGGTGGCAGAAGCGCGCATGATCTCCCATGCCTTTGCCATGCGGTGATCCACAGCATCCCGGGGCGTTTCGCCCAGAATGCATTCCCGCTGGCGCATCACTTCCGAAATGGGCAGTTGGTTTTCCTCGCACAGGTCCAGCAGCTCCTTGGCGGACTTGAAATCCATGTTCATCGCTTGTCCCTCCTTACGGCTGCACGACCATTACATCGTTGATGTTCGGGTTTGCCAGCAGCAGCTGATCCACACCCTCGGGCAGGCGCTCATCCGACTCCACGATGGTGTAAGCCGTGTGGCCCTTTTCCTCGCGGAACAGACGCATGAACGCGATGTTCACGCTGCGGTCGCTGAGGATCTTGGTGATGTGGGCCACCACGCCGGGCTTGTCCTTCTGCACCACGATGAGGGCGTTGTACTCGCCGGTAAAGTCCACCTCCACGCCGTTGATCCGCACGATGCGCACCTTGCCGCCGCCCAGCGATTCACCGCGCACGGTCATCACCTGACCGGCCGCATTCTCCATGCGGATATCCACCGTGTTGGGGTAGATATCGGTCTCCGCCTCATTGGGAGTGAAGCTGTAGCCAAGGCCGCGGTCGGTGGCAATGGCAAAGGAATCCCGGATGCGGGTATCATCGGCCGAAAAGCCCATGATGCCGCCCAGCAGGGCGCGGTCGGTGCCATGGCCGTGGTAGGTCTTGGCAAAGGAACCGTAGAGGGTAAAGTCCGCCCGCTTCAGCGGCGGGGCGATCATCTTCTGTGCCAGAAAGGCGATGATCTCCGCACCTGCGGTGTGGGAGCTGGAAGGGCCGATCATGTTCGGGCCCAGAACATCAAAAACACTGATAAATGCCATGGGGTGTCACTCCTGTCAGGTCAAGAACCGCGCAGGGCGCATCAGACGCTTGCGCTGCTCTTGTTGATGAACTTCTGGTAGATGGTCTCCACGATCACGCCGATGGCGTTGTCGCCGGAGACGTTGCAGGCAGTGCCGAAGGAATCCTGCGTGATGTACAGAGCCACCATGATGGCGCAGATGGGGCCATTGGGGTCGCCGGCCTCAGCGCCGAAGATCATGTACAGGAAGGGCAGAGCGGTCATGATGGAACCGCCGGGAGCGCCGGGAGAAGCCACCATGGCAACGCCCAGAGTCATGATGAAGGGCACCACGGTAGCAAGGCTGATGGGGATCTGGTTCATCAGGCAGACGGCAGTTGCGCAGGCGGTAATGGTAATCATGGAGCCTGCCATGTGGATGTTTGCGCACAGAGGCACCACGAAGTTGCGGATCTGCTCGCTCACGCCGTCAGCCGCAGCGCACTGCAGGTTGACCGGGATGGTGGCTGCAGAGGACTGGGTGCCCAGAGCGGTGGTGTAGCCGGGGATCTGGTTGCGGATCATCTTGAAGGGGCTCTTGTGGCTCACAGCGCCTGCGACACAGAACTGGATGAAGATGCAGATCAGGTGCATGATGATGACCACCAGGAACACCTTCCACAGGATGCCCAGAATGGCAAAGGTCTTGCCGGACTTGGTCATGTCGATGAAGGTGCCGCAGACGTACAGGGGCAGCAGCGGGATGATGACGCTGTGCAGCACCTGATCGATGATGCCGGAGAAGTCCTTCATGCCATTATAAAGTGTATCACCGATGGTCTTGCCGCGCAAGGTGGACATGCACAGGCCCAGCACAAAGGCCAGCACCACGGCAGAGAGGGTGTCCAGAATGGGCGGGATGGAGATGGAGATGTAGCTGGCCAGAGAGTTGTCAGCCGTGGCGGCGATCTGTTCCAGAGCGCCTTCGCTCATGAAGCTGGGGAACAGGTTTGCGGACACCAGATAGGATGCCGAGCCTGCGATCAGGGTGGAGCCGTAGGCCAGAGCCACCGTGATGATCAGCAGCTTGCCTGCGCCGCTCTTCAGGTCGGCAATGCCCATGGTGACGTAGGCCACGATCATCAGCGGGATGACGAACTTCAGGAACGAGCTGAAGATGCTGGATGCCGTGACGACGACCCGGCAGAACCACACCGGGAAGAACTGGCCGATGATGATGCCCAGCACGATGGCGATGAGCAGCTTCGGCAGCAGTCCGAGCTTGAATTTTTTCTTTTCCATAAGAATAAAATCCTCCTTTTCCTATCCTGACCTTTGTGCGGCACCTGACAGCGCTCTCTCCACCGCAGCCCGCACGGCCAGCCTTTCACGAAACGTCAAATTTTCACTTGACGTGTTGACACATTTAGTTTAACATAGACATATGCATGATTCAAATTCATAAAGCTAAAGTTATAGTTTAAAAATATTAATAGCAAAGGAGCTTTGCCATGGAAGTGCGCCAGCTGAACACCCTGATCCGTGCCGCCCAGTTCCAGAGCTTTTCCAAGGCAGCGGAAAGTCTGGGCTATTCCCAGTCTGCCGTTACCGTGCAGATCAAAGCGCTGGAAGAAGAGCTGGGTGTGCGCCTGTTCGACCGCATGGGCAAGCGGGTGATCCTGACCGCACAGGGCCAGTGCTTTCTGGAATACGCCAACAGCATTCTGGATACCATCCACAACGCCCGCCGCGCCCTGAGCGAGGATGCCGAGCTGGAGGGCTGCCTGCACATCGGCACGCTGGAATCTCTCTGCTTTTTCCGTCTGCCCGGCCTGATGCATCAGTTCCGGGTGGAACACCCCAAAGTCAGCCTTCGGGTCACTACCGGCTCCCCGGAAGAGCTGATCGAAAAGATGGAGCGCGGCGAGGTGGACCTCATCTGCATTCTGGACGAGCCCCGCTACTCCAACAGCTGGCACAAGTGCAACGAGGTGCCGGAGGAGGTGGTGTTCGTGGCCTCCCCGGACATCGACCTCGGCCACCCCGGCCCGTACCGGGTAGCAGAGCTTCTGGACAAGCCCTTCTTCCTCACCGAACGCAACGCCAACTACCGTCGCACCTTTGACCGGTTTCTGGCTTCCCGCCAAATCGAGCTGACCCCCAGCCTTGAGATCAGCGATACCTCCTTTATCATCAAGATGCTGGAGCGCTCCTCCGGCATTTCCCTGCTGCCGCGCTTCGCTGTGGCCGAGCCTGCGTCCAGAGGAGATCTGCGCATTCTGGAGGTGTCAGACTTCCGGCTGACCATGTACCGCCAGATGTTCTACCACAAGGATAAATGCTGCACCCGGGAAATGGACGCCTTCATCCAGCTGGCCTCCGGGCCGGACCTTCCGCTTTTATAATACAGATAATACAGAAAGCAGCAGACCCCCGGACTGTAAACCGCCCGGGGGTCTGCTGTGCTGAGGAGATTTCAGGAATTTGCAAAGCATTGCGCAGACTGTGTGCAGGCACAGCCCCGCAGAGGAGGATGATCAGGCAAAGAAGGAGATGACCAGTGCTACCAGGAAGCCCACACCGCCAACCAGAGTTTCCATGATGGTCCAGGTCTTGAGGGTGGTCTTTTCGTCCATGCCCACAAGGCTCTTCACCAGCCAGAAGCCGGAGTCGTTAAAGTGGGAGCACACGGTGGAGCCGCCGGCGATGGCAGCGGTGACGCAGGCCAGATACAGCGGGCTCAGCTCGCTGATGCCGGGCATGGCGGAGATGATGCCTGCTGCCATGGTCATAGCCACGGTAGAGGAACCAACGGAGATGCGCACCAGAGCAGCCACGATGAAGGCCACCAGAACCAGCGGCAGGCTGGCGTTTGCCACGGCGTTGCCGATGACATCGCCCAGACCGGAGTTCTGCAGCATGTAGCGCAGCACGCCGCCGCAGGCAGTGACCAGCAGGATCATGCCGGTAGGCTCAAGGGACTTGGTCATGATCTTTTCCAGCTGGGCATTGTTATAGCCGTGACGGGTGCCCAGCAGATACATAGCAACGATGGTAGCCAGCAGCAGAGCCATGAAGGGCTCACCGAGGAAGGCCAGAACGGGCTGGATGCCAGCCAGAGCGGGCACCACCTTTGCCACAGAGTTTGCAATGATGAGGACCAGCGGGATCAGGATGATGCCCACGATGGTGCCGAACTTGGGCAGCTTGCTCTCGTCGATGTCTGCCTGCTGTGCAACGTGCTCGGGCACCTCGATCATATACTTCTTGCCGCAGATGGAGCCCCAGATGGGACCGGCAGCGATCATGGCGAAGATGCCGCAGAAGATGCCGATGAGGATGACCCAGCCCAGATCAACGCCCAGCATGCTGGCCACCAGAACGGGGCCCGGCGTGGGAGGGATGAAGGCGTGGCCGACAGCCAGACCGGCCAGCAGAGGGATGACATAGTACAGGACCGAGCGCTTGGTGCGCTTTGCCAGAGAGAAGGCCAGCGGGATCAGAATGATCAGACCGGCATCAAAGAACACCGGCATGGCCACCACCAGACCCGTGATGCCCAGTGCCCACGCGGCTTTTTCGTCGCCGAACCTGCGCACCATGGTCACGGCCAGTGTCTGTGCGCCGCCGGATTCTTCCAGAATGGCACCGAACATGGAGCCAAGGCCCACCAGAAGAGCGATACCCTTTAAGGTGTTGCCGATGCCTTCGTTGACCGAGCCGATGATGTCAGACAGGGGCATACCGGCCATCAGGCCGATGCCCACCGCACCGATCAGGATGGAGATCATGGCGTGGACTTTGAACTTGATGATGAGGATGAGCAAAAGGATCAGGCCCGCCACCGCGGCGAACACGAGCCGTGCGGCGTCCGGGGTTACAACAGCTGTCATAAACATATCCTCCATTTTTTGATGTTTTGTGTGCTTTGGGTCTTATTTCAGCGCCGTCCCCGCAGACGGACACCGGATCCCGATGGTTTTTATAGACGAAGCAATATCCGCTTTTTTGTTTTTGGCGCAACTTCATCCAGACCGTTCAGCAAAACAACGTTGACCAGTTGATTTTTTGTTTTGAGTTTTTTATCGCAAACGAAGCGTTTTTACTCCATATATGCACCCTTCATGGGGCTGACGGCGTGCTGAGAGTAGAGCTTCAGCAGGCCCTTGGTGTACTTGGGAGCCTTGGGCTTCCAGTTGGCACGGCGCTGGGCAAGGATGGCCTCCATCTCTTCGGGGGTCTTTTCCTCACCGTTCACGCCCACGATGGCAAGCTGGCGGTTCGGCACATCGATGCGGATGAGATCGCCCTCTTCCACCAGAGCGATGGGGCCGCCCACTGCAGCCTCCGGGCTGACATGGCCGATGACCGGGCCGCGGCTTGCGCCGGAGAAGCGGCCGTCGGTGATGAGCGCCACGCTGGAAGCCAGCTTCGGGTCGGCGCAGATGGCCTCGCCGGTGTAGAACATCTCGGGCATGCCGCTGCCGCGGGGGCCTTCGTAACGGATGAAGATGGCATCTCCGGGCTGGACCTGCTTGTTCAGAACGGCACTGATGCACTCTTCCTCGCTGTCAAAGGGCTTTGCGCGCAGGGTGGCGTGGAACATGTTCTTGGGGCAGGCGGTGTGCTTGATGACACTGCCCTCCGGGGCCAGATTGCCCTTCAGGATGGCGATGCTGCCGTCGGTGCCCTTGGCGTTGTCAAAGCTGTGGATGATATCCTCGCGGGTGACTTTGATGCCCAGACCCTTGGTCTTTTCCTGCAGGATCTCGTCGCAGTGCTCGTAGAAGCCGTTCTTCTTCAGGTCTTCCAGGTTTTCGCCCAGCGTCTTGCCGGTGACGGTCATCACGTCCAGATGCAGCATGGACTTGATCTCTTCCATCACGCGGGGCACGCCGCCTGCATAGTAGAAGTACTGTGCGGGCCAGTCGCCGGAAGGACGGATGTTCAGCAGATAGTGTGCGCCGCGGTGCATCCGGTCAAAGGTGTCGGCATCGATCTCAAAGCCAAACTCGTGTGCAATGGCGGGCAGATGCATGGTGGCATTGGTGGAGCCGGAGATGGCGGCGTGCACCATGATGGCGTTTTCAAAGCTCTTCATGGTGACGATATCCTTGGCCTTGATGCCCTCGGCCACCAGCTTCATCACCTGAACGCCGGCATCGTAGGCGGCCTGCTTCAGCTCCGGGGCGGTGGCGGGCATCAGGGCGGTGCCCGGCAGCATCAGGCCCAAAGCCTCGGCCATGATCTGCATGGTAGAAGCGGTGCCCATAAAGGAGCAGGCACCGCAGCTGGGGCAGGCATTGTGCTTGTAGTAGTCCAGCTGCTCGTTGGGGATCACGCCCGTCTTTTCCCATGCGTCGAACTTGCCGATCTGTTCCAGCGTCAGCAGGTCGTTGATGGCGCAGGCGGGGTCGTTGACCACGTACTTTTTGGGCAGGGTGTGGGCTTCCATCACGCCGCCGGTGACCACGATGGCGCTCATATCCTTCAGGCGGCCAATGCTCATCAGCATGGCCGGCATGGACTTGTCGCAGCTGGCGATGAATACACCGCCGTCGTACACGGTTGCGTTGGCCTGAGCCTCCACCAGATTCACGATGGCATCACGGTGGGGCAGCGAGTAGTTGATGCCGTCGTGGCCCTGTGCGATGCCGTCGCACATATCGGTTGCAAAATAGCGTGCAGCCTTGCCGCCGTGGGTGTTGACTGCCTGTACAGCCTCCTTCACGAACTGATCCAGATGGGCGCTGCCGGGGTGGCTGTCGCCAAAGGTGCTCTCCACCATGATCTGGGGCTTTGCAAGGTCGTCCACCTTCCAGCCCATGCCGATCTTCAGCGGATCGTTTTCCGGTGCCAGTTTACGCACTGCCTGAGAACGCAGTTCCATGATCATACCTCCAAAATGCTCTTTTTCTGCTTTGCAAATCGTCCTTTTGACTGTCGGACATCTTACATGTTCATTTTAATCGAATCCCGCCTCGTTTGCAAGTTGTCGCAGTCAGAACCCACTTTATAACAATAACCAGCCCAGTTTTTCGTGCACATTGCTCTGAAATCTTGGATACATCATAGAATCTAACCAGTTTTTCGACTTTTCTGTATCATTCGTCTTAAAAAGTCATCAGACAACTTCAGGCATAAAAAGTCCCCGCACAGACCTTGCACTGTGCGGGGACGTAAAATGCAGCGGCATCAGTCTTCCCATTCGCCGTCGTAAAGTTTTCGGATGCAGTTGCGGTTGAAGTTCAGGTGCATCACCATGGCAGACCGGGCGCCAATGGGGTCATGCCGGGCAATGGCTTCGGTGATCATGCGGTGGGTCAGGATGGTCTCCTCCGTCAGCTTTTTGTGGGTGACGTTCACGAACATCATGACCGCCGTATCGATAATAGGGATCAGCTGCTCCACCACCATGTTCTTGCTGCTCTCGGCAATGCAGGTGTGGAACGCGATATCGTCCTCAATGTACAGATCACCGCTGTGGATCTTGCTCTCCACCCGGTCGCACAGGCGCTGGATGCGCTCAATGTCCTCGTCGGAAGCGTTCAGCGCTGCCATCTCGGCCATGCCCGGTTCCAGCAGCAGGCGCACGTTCACCAGATCCAGCGCCAGTGCGTTCTTGTCCTGCACGCTGCGCAGGTTCAGCGGGTCCGAAAGGCCCTTGGCGGTCGTGACCACATAGGTGCCGGAGCCCCGCCGCACCTCCACGATGCCCTTGCTGGAAAGCAGCTTCACGGCTTCGCGCACCGTGCTGCGGCCCACGCCGAACTTTTCGCCCAGCTCAAATTCATTGGGCAGCTTGGCTCCCGGCTCCAGCGGGGTATCCAGAATATAGTGGTAAATTTCGTCCTCCACCTGTTCGGCAAGGAGTTTGTTTTTCAGATGGGAAAATTCGCTCATGGTTGCTCCCTCCCCTGTTTTTTAATTTATTATAAGGCAGGGCAGCAGACAAAAGCAAGGGCTGTCCTCATTCACAGACAGCCCTTGCTTTTGGGTATTTTATTCGTTTGCGGCCTTTTCCAGCTCCGCTTCCTCTGCGGCGGCTTCGGCCTCCTCCTGCTTCTGGTACTCCAGGAAAGCCGACCACATGGGTTCGATGTCCTTGCCCTTCACCCGGCGGTCGAAGTAGTTGCGAGTGATGTCCACCACAGTGCCGGACAGCACCAGCACGCCGATCAGGTTCGGGATCATCATCAGACCGTTGAACGTGTCGGAAAGATCCCACGCAAGGCCCAGCTTCATGGTGGCACCCACCACGGTCATGCATACAAAGACCACCTTGTAGATGCGGCTGCCGGTGGTGCCGAAGAGATACTCCACGGCCTTGGTGCCGTAGTGGCTCCAGCCCAGCGTAGTGGAGTAGGCAAACAGCAGAATGGAGATGGCAATGAACTTGGGGCCAAAGCTGCCAAATGCGGCGGTGAAGGCCTGACCCACCAATGCGTTGTCCTGCACACCGGCCAGTACAGCGCCGCTCTGCAGGTCTACCACGCCGGTGGTCAGGATGACCAGAGCAGTGAGCGTGCAGACCACGATGGTATCGGCAAACACCTCAAACACGCCCCACATGCCCTGATGCACCGGCTCCTTGACGTTGGAAGCGGAGTTGACCATGACGGCAGAGCCGAGACCGGCTTCGTTGGAGAAGGCACCGCGCTTGAAGCCCCAGGTAATGGTCTGGCTGATGCCGTAGCCCAGCGCACCGCCGCCGGCCGCGCTCAGGTTGAACGCACCCTTGAAAATAGCCGCAAATGCCGCTGGGATGTTGCCCGCGTGCAGCACTACGATGATGAGCGCGCCTGCAATGTAGAACAGGGCCATGAGCGGCACCAGCTTTTCGGTAACAGCGGCAACGCGCTTCAAACCGCCAATGACGATAAGGGCCGTGACCACCATCAGGCACAGGCCGGTGGCGAGGGTCGGTACACCAAAAGCAGCGTTCATGTTGCCCGCGATGGAATTGATCTGGCTCATGTTGCCAATGCCGAAGGAAGCCAGAATGCAGAAGCAGGCAAACAGCACTGCCAGCACCTTGCCCAGCTGTTTGCAGCCCTTCTTTGCGCCAAGACCATCGGTGAGGTAGTACATGGCACCGCCCGACCACTCGCCTTTTTCGTTTTTGCGGCGGTAGTACACGCCCAGCACATTCTCCGAAAAGCTGGTCATCATGCCCAGCAGGGCCATGACCCACATCCAGAAGATGGCACCCGGCCCACCGGAAACGATAGCCGTTGCCACACCCACGATGTTGCCGGTGCCGATGGTGCCCGCCAGCGCCGTGCACATGCTCTGGAACTGGCTGATGGCCATATCCTCCTTGCTGGTGTGCGCGGTGATGTCCTTGTTGGTGAAGATCGCGCCGATGGTGTGCCGGAGCCAGTAGCCCATTTTGCGGAACTGGAAAAAGCCCGTGCGGGCGCTCATCCAGAAGCCGGTGCAGAACAGCAGTGCCAGACCAAACGGCCCCCACACCACGCCATTGATGGCATTGTTCACCTGCGTGATCATCTCGACCATTCTCTCTTTCCCCCTATACACAAAACAAAAGCGGACAGAACCCACCAAAGGCTCTGCCCGCAAAATTCGGAGCGCTCTCATTTTCCGCAGCCGGGGTGCGCCGCATTTCCCGGCTGCGCCCCATTGCGCAAAGACGACGGCTCTGTCCTTTTGCCTGAGAGATACAGCCGCTTTCCCTGCGGCCTTACACCTTCGGCACCCACTTTACAAGCGGGCTTCTCCAGAGTGCACGGTCTTTCCCCGCCGTGCACGTCTTTTTCAGTTCTTCCGGCGCACAGTTGTGCGCGATAGAAAGACTATACCATATTCTGTCCTTGTGCGCAAGACATTTTTTATATCATATGCTGTTTTTCATCTGTTATGCCGACAGATGAATTTTATTTTGGTGTGACTTTTCAGGGGAACAAACGCATTTTCACCCCAAAAAGCCGTAATGGCAAGCTGCATCTACCGGGCCAGTGGGCCGGGAGTTTCTCCAAGGACCGTCCGCTGGGGTGGGACCCTGTTGCCGCAGGCAATAGGGCGGGCGATGGAATGGCCCGATTCGTGTCCGAGGAGAAATTACCGGCACGCTGGGAACCAACCACTTTATTTAGGCTCCGCGCCTTCAAACCCCCGGGCTTTGCCATCCGGGCTGGCATCGCCGTTTTCTTTCGCGGTTTCGTAAGAATCTGTGCCGTAATAGGCGCTGGCGGGGCCGATCTCCAGCCAGAAGTCCTCCCGTTCTTTCTCTGTGGTCGGTGCTGTCTCTTTTTTGTTTTTCATCTGCAAACGCCTCCTTTTCTGCATAAAGTCTTGCCTGCAGGCCAAAGCTTTATGCAAAGGAAAGGCGGTGTATCCCATGCGCAGTGGAGGTTGGAAGCCCTTTTGGGCAGCACTGTTTGCTTCGCTGCTGGTGCTGGTGCCGCTGGTGGGCGGCACGGTGCTGCTGTCCCGTCAGCAGCTGCGCACCCAGCTGCGGCAGGCTGCCCGCAGCGAGAGCGGTGTGCCCATCCAGCTGCCCAAGACCACCGACCAGCTCACTGTGCTGCTGTGCGTCTCCAGCGAACAGCCCGGCTTTGTGCTGGCCTACCTGAACGCCAGCCAGAACTGCGTGCATCTGCTCAGCGTACCTGCCGTGCTCACCGTGCCTTTTGCAGAAGAAGAAACGTCTCTTGCCCGCTGCTATGCCGCCGCTGGCCCGGCCCGCTGCCGCGAAGCGCTGGCACAGGTGCTGGCCCTGCCGGAGGGCACAAGGTATCTGGCTTTTTCGCCTGCGGTGCTGGAACGAATTTCCAACCGGTACGGGCCGGTGCGGGTGGGCTTTACCGGCGCACTGACCGAGGAAGAGCTTGCCCGCTATGGCCGCAGCCGGGCCGTGCAGGGCATTTCCGCCGGGGACGCGCACGAATTCTTGTGCCAGCTGCAGGCCGACAAAGCCTTTTCACCCGTACGCACCGCAGCGGCCCGTGCTGCCGTGTGGGATGCTTTTTTCCGGCAGGATCTGGACCTGCTGCCCGCCACCCTGCCGGATGCCCTGCGTGCCAGCAGTTCGGCCCTGCTCACCGATCTGACCGCGCTGGACTATGACGCTTTGGAACGCACACTGGAATTTCTTGCCAACAACAGCGCCGCTGTGGCGGCGCAGGCCCTGCCCGGCCAGTGGAATGCCGCCAGCGGCACTTACACGGTCACGGATGCTTCCCGCGCTGCCATGCAGACCTTTTTCAATGTTTCGCCCACCGAGGCGCAGGCCTCGTCCTTCAGCGAGCCATAACCCAGCACCAGCGTGCCCGCCGCTGAGGGTGCTTCTCCGGTCAGGTCGTAATCGCTCAGCAGGCTCAGCTGCACGCCTTCGGCTTCCGCCGCGCAGCGCAGCGCAGCATCCGGCGGCGGGTCTTTGAGCTTTGCCAGCAGGTTCAGGCCGGTGTGCAGGCCCGCAAGGGTCAGCTCGCCGGGAGCAAAGGCAGTGTTCAATGCTGCCGCCAGCGCGTCCCGCCGGGCCTTGTAGGCCACCCGCTCCCGGGCCAGATGCCGGGTGAAGTAGCCCTCGGTGATAAAGCGGGCCAGCGTCTGCTGCTCAAACCGGCTCACCGTGCCGGAGTAAAGGCGGTATTTTTTCCGCCATGCAGGCAGAAGATGCTCCGGCAGCACCATATAGGCGATACGGATGCTGGGAGCCAGACTGCGGGAGCAGGTGGAGAGGTACACCACCGGGCCGTCTGCACCCGCCATGCCCTGCAGGCTGGGCAGAGGCCGGGTATCAAAACGGAACTCCGAATCGTAATCATCTTCTATAATATACCGCCCGCCCGGCCTGCGGGCTGCCCAGTGCAGAAGCTCGGCCCTGCGGCCCGCAGGCATGGTAACGCCTGTGGGGAACTGGTGGCTGGGCGTGACGTAGCACACCGCTGCATCCGACCGGTTCAGTGCTTCCACCGAAAGGCCGTCCTCGTCCACCGGTAGGCAGCAGCAGTGCACACCGTTGTTCTGCAGCACCTGCAAAGCACGGGGGTAGCCCGGCGTTTCCACCGCTGCAGGGCCGGGCAGCAGCGGTGCCAGCAGGCCCAGCAGATATTCCAATCCCGCGCCCACCACGATCTGATGCGGCCCGCACTGCACACCGCGGTATTCAGAGAGATATTCCGCCAGCGCCTGCCGCAGGGCCGGGTCGCCCTGCGCATCGCCGTGGGTGAGCAGCTGGGGCGAGGAATAGAGCAGCTCCTTTTGCAGCCGCGCCCATGTGCGGAACGGGAACAGCTCCGGGTCTACCCCGCGGGTGGAAAGGTCGTACCGCACCGGCAGCACAGGCAGTTCCGGTTTTGGCGGTGCGGGCTGTTCCGGCCCGCCGGCAGGCCGGGACGGCAGGGCCAGATATTCCTGTACATAAAAGCCGCTGCGCTCCCGCGATTCCAGATACCCTTCCGCCGCCAGCATCTGATAGGCGGCATCCACCGTATTCACCGAGACGGACAGCTCTGCCGCCAGCCGCCGCTTGCCGGGCATCCGGGTGCCCGCCGCAAGGGTGCCGCTTCGCATCTCTCCGGCAAGGCTGCGGTACAGCTGTTCGTACAGCGGCACGCCAGAAGAAGCATCCAGCGCCGTGGTCAGATGGACCATAAATTATCCCTCCTGTCTGGGTATTGCATCAAACTGACCCCATTAAAAAACTTTATTCTGGGTATTTTCATGGTGTCAGTTCTGCGTATAATAGGAGCATACCCGCCGGACACCCAAATGTCAAGTAGGATTGTAGGTAAGTGGTTGCGAAGCAATCAAAGCCCCAGTGGGGCTTTGGTGCCGCGGGAACGGAAATTTGGAGGGAAAGTAAAATCATGTCTACTACTGCAATGTGGCTGCTTCTGGCAGTTGTTGTCATCGTCATTCTGTTTGCAAGTGTGCTGTACAAGCGCACCTTCACCACCAAGGAGCTGGCCCTGACCGGTGTCATGGCCGCTTTAAGCCTTGTGGCCTATCTGTTCTTCCGTGTGCCGTTCTACGGCGGCTCTTCGTTCCATCTGGGCAACACCTTCACCGCCCTGACCGCCCTGCTGCTGGACGGTGTGTCCGGCGGTCTGGCCGGTGCCATTGGTCTGGCGCTGGCCGATATTCTGGCCGGCGACCCGGGCTACGCCGTCACCACCTTTGTGCTCAAGTTCATCATCGGCATCACCTGCGGTGCCGTGGCGCACAAGGCATTCAAGCTGCGCGACCTCGACAAACACAGCTCCGGCTATCTCATCAAGGTGATCGTTTCTGCCGGTTCCGGCCTGCTGCTGAACGTGCTGACCGACCCGTTCCTGGGCTACTTCCGCAATGTGTACATCTTTGGTCAGGAATACACCGTGGCACAGGCACTGACCAAAATTGCAGGCGGCGTCACCTTTGTAAACAGCGTGGCCTCCACCGTGTGTGCGGTCATCCTGTACCTCGCCCTGCGTCCGGCCCTGGAGCGTGCCGGTCTGCTGCCCAAGGGCGAAAAACACTAAGCGATCTCTCTATCCTGATACAGCACTGCTGCCCTCACCTGCCGGACTCCTCCTATCCTCCGGCGGTGGGGGCAGTGGTGTTTTTCGTGGACGACCTGTCACACGGAACTCCTCCCGTCTCGCATTCGCTCGACAGCCCCCTCGGGGACGGGGCTTTTGACAGAAACTGAAGCAAAAAAGCGCTCGTCACACAATTCTGCATGACGAGCGTTTTTTGCTTTTTATCGCAATTTTCAAAAATAGTGCCTATTAAAACGGCATATTTGCGATATGCAGTTTGCGGATGTTGCTTGTGCATTAAAAACGCAGACTGCTATCATTACAGCTTTTCAAATACAAGGAACCGGAACGAGATATCGGTTTCCAGCTGGGACAGCGCAGCAAGACGCTCCGCCCCGCCGCGCGGCGTTTTCCAGTAATAGGGTGTCATGGCGAACAGCGCTTCCAGCTGTTCGTGGGGCACCGTGACGCGGCCGGTCACTTCCCGTTCCCCAATGGCGGCAAAACCGTCATAGGCGATCTGCTGCACCGGGTTTTTATAGGGCTTTTCGTAGAGCACGGCCTTCATCTGGTACAGATGTTCGGCACCGGGCACCACATAGATCATCCGTCCGCCCGGGCGCAGCACCCGCAGGAATTCCTCCTGTGCAAAGGGCGAAAAGCAGTTCAGCAGCAGGTCGGCCCAGCCGGTGCGCACCGGCTGGCTGAAGCTGGATGCCACCGCATACTGTGCCGTGGGCAGGGCCTTGGCCGCAAGACGCACCGCAGGCTTTGCGATATCAAAACCCGCCATCTGCACCCGGCGGCCTTTTTCGGCAAGCGCCTGCGCGATGCAGCGGTCGTACCAGCCCTCGCCGCAGCCTGCATCCAGCAGATGCAGCGCCGCCTCCGGGCTGGCAGGCTGGCCGTACTCTGCGCACAGCTCACCCACCGCTTTGCCAAAGATGCCGTAGTATCCGCCATTCAGGAACGCGCGGCGGGCGGCCACCATCTCCTTGCTGTCGCCGGGAGCCTTGGTGCGCATGCTCTGCACCGGCAGCAGATGCCAGTAGCCCTCCTTGGCGCGGTCAAAGCAGTGGCCTTTTGTGCATTTCAGGGTGCTGTCGCCGGTCAGTTTCTCCCCGCACAGCGGGCACTGCCATGGGGCAAACGGTTCATTTTTGCTCATACTTCGTCGCTGTGGTCCTCAATGGGTGCAGTTGCACCGCCGTGGGCGTTCATATACTCCTCAAAGTTCGTGAACTTCTGCTGCGGCGGACGGCGGCTGATGAGCACAAGGCCCGGGTCTTCGTCCCTTGCAGCAGCACGGCCGCGGCGGCTGCTCTCCGCTCTGGGGGCACGGGCCGGTGCAGGCTGTGCATTGCGGGACGCATTCTGACGGCCGCGCTGGCCGTTGTTTGCACCGCGGCCCTGCTCTGCGCTCTGGCTCTGGGCGGCAGGCTGGCTGTTCTGGCGGGCCGGACGGTCGCTGCGGTCATTGCGACGGCTCTTCTGGCCTTGCATGCTGCTGTCCTGCTGAGCAGGCTGTGCAGCCGTGCGGATGGCCGGGGCGGCGGGTGCAGCCGGAGTCTTTTTGGCCGGGCGCAGCGGAGTGGCCTCCGGGGCGCTCACAAAATGCGGGTCAAACTTGGGCTGCGCATTGCTGCCGCGGGCAGGAGCATTCTGCTCCCGGCGCGGGCGGCTGTTATTATTGGAACGGCGGTCATTGCTGCGTCCGCCGGTAGTACGCTTGGTATCATCCATGAGTGGTTCCTCTTTTTCGGTTTTTGCGGGCTTTGCCTGCACCTTGGGTGCGGGTGCAGCCTTTTTTTCAGGTTTTGCGTTTTTTGCTTCGGCCTTTGCGGGCTTCGGCTGCTTTGCGGCAGGCTTTTCTGCCGGTTCAGCGGCGGCTGCCTTGGGCTTTTTGCCGCGCACCGGCGGCTCCGGGCGCACCGGCGCGGGCACGCCGTCCCACGGGTGGCCGCTCACCACGGGAATTTTGCGGCGGTTCAGCTTTTCGATGCCTGCCAGATACTCCTGCTCCTCAGGTGCACAGAAGCTGACCGCCGTACCGTCGGCACCGGCGCGGGCCGTGCGGCCGATGCGGTGCACGTAAGTCTCCGGCACCTCGGGCAGGTCGTAGTTGAACACATGGGACAGCTCGCTGATATCGATGCCGCGGGCGGCGATATCGGTGGCTACCAGCACCCTGGTCTTACCGGCCTTGAAGTTTTCCAGCGCGGTCACGCGGGCGGTCTGGCTCTTGTTGCCATGGATGGCCGCCGCCGGGATGCCCTGCTTGGTGAGGTCTTTTGCAATTTTATCCGCGCCGTGCTTGGTGCGGCTGAACACCAGCGCGTTCACCACCGGGGGCTGCAGGTTCTTGATGAGCCACGGCAGCAGGAATTTCTTGTTGCCCTTTTCCACATGGTACAGGCTCTGCTGGATGCGGTCCACGGTGCTGGACACCGGGTCCACCTTGACGAAGGCGGGCTTGCGCAGGATGCCTGCGGCCAGCTGTTCGATCTCGGTGGGCATGGTGGCGCTGAACATCAGGTTCTGACGCTCCCCGGGCAGCTTTGCGATCACCTTCTTCACATCGTGCACAAAGCCCATATCCAGCATCCGGTCGGCTTCGTCCAGCACAAAGATCTCAAGGTTCGAGAGATCGATAAATCCCTGACCGATCAGGTCGTTGAGCCGTCCCGGGCAGGCGATCAGGATGTCCACGCCCTTTTTCAGCGCTTCCACCTGCGGTGCCTGGCCCACGCCGCCAAAAATGACGGTGCTGCGCAGCTTGAGATACTTGCCGTAGGCATCAAAACTTTCGCCGATCTGCAAAGCAAGCTCACGGGTAGGGGTCAGGATCAGGGCGCGGATCGCGCCCTTTTTGCGGGGCGCATTGGCCGTGAGCCGGTCCAGCATGGGCAGCGCAAAAGCAGCCGTCTTGCCGGTACCGGTCTGGGCGCAGCCCATCAGATCCCGGCCGGACAGCACCGGCGGGATCGCCGCCGCCTGAATGGGCGACGGGGTCTCATAGCCTGCCTCCTGCACAGCGCGCAGAAGCGGGGCGGACAGATTCAATTCTTTAAATGTCATGGTTCTCCAATAATTATTCCGTAATTTTCCGGCACTCCACATAGTACCGCTTTTCTTCTGCGTGGCCCATGCTGAAGGTCTTGCGCGGCAGCACGCCGCCCATCACAACGCCTTTGAACAGGTCACTCTTGGCAAACGGCGGCATCAGGAATGCCACAGCACCTTTTTTGCACAGGGCGCGCACAGCAGGCTCGTCGTGCACATAGTCCACGCGGGCTTCCTTGTGGTGCTCAAGATAGTATTCGATAAATTCGTCAATGGTGCCCACGGTCAGCGGTGCGGTTGGGTCCTCAAAGCTGAGCACGTTGGACATGTGCGGCCCGGCCAGCGTGAAGGGCTGCTGCTTGCTGCCGCCAAAGCTGCAGCCGGCCATATTGGAATCGCTCCACGTGATCAGGCTCAGCAGCACCGCTGCGCAGTCCACATTGAACAGCACGCGGTGGATCGGCTCGATCTCGATCGCAGGCGAGTGCACATTGCACACCTCGGCCAGACACCAGCGGGCCGGATGGTTTGCTGCCTGCTCCGGTGTCAGGGTCTTTTTCAGCTCCTCCCAGCAGGCCTTTGCAGTGGCCAGCGAGTGGTTGCCGTCGCCCACGGCCAGCGTCAGCGGGTCGCGGCGGGTGGCATCCGGATACTTTTTGTCGAATTCTTCCTGACTGCCCAGCACAGCCAGCGCATCTTCGATCTGCGCAATGAGGGCAGGGTCTTCCACAGCCCAGCCCGCAATGTGGCCGCCGCCCAGCATCAATTCGCCCTCGTATACCTTGGGCAGTTCGGCTTTATGCGCCGCCACCGGCTCGATGAGGGTGCAGCCGGGGTCGTCCGCCAGCATCATGATATGGGGCGTTTCCAGCGCGGCACCGGTGCGCACCTTCATGCGGGGCGGGATGCGGCTTTCCACCGTGCTTTCGCTGGGACGCACGGCGCAGGGTGCACCGCGGCGGTAGCTGTAGGCTTCCAGATCCACCATGCCCACAAGGCCCTGCCGCACCTTGCCGCTCTGCTCGGTGCGCTCCACGTAAACAAAGCCGTCCACCGCGCGGGTCAGCACGTTCCGGGCATAGTCATCCATGGTGGCATGGATCTTCTCAATGCGTGCATCGGCATCGCCGTCCTCCAGATAGACCTCCGGCAGGATCATGTTCAGGGTGCTGGGGCTGCCTGCCGCAGCACCCTCGGCTTTCTGCCAGTAATCCCGGTCACTGGTGAACTGATCGCAGGCAATGCAGCCCCACTTTTCCAGTGGGATCTGCTCCGAAGGCAGAAGGATGTGGGCCGGTGCAAAGCAGGATTTCGTGTTCATAGTAGATCTCTCCCTTTTACAATAACCAAAGCGATCCATGTTCTTTTTACTGGAAGCTCTCGGTACTGCAGATCACAACGTTCTGCACACCGGCTTCGGCGGCAGACTGCTGCAGCTGTCCGCGTGCCGCCGCGTCCAGCGTATCCGCCGTGACGATCAGGTTGTGCATTCCAAGGCTCACAGCCGGTGCACCCAGTGCATCGGAAGCGTCGGTGCACTGCTGGGCCGGGTAGCTCAGCCACAGCACCACGCTGCCGTCAAAGCGGGCCTGCCATGTGCTGATATCCGCAGCCAGCAGGGCAGCGCGGCCCTCCTGACTCTTGCCGCCCGCCGCTGCAAACTCCTGCTTGCGGGTGATGATGTTCGGGAACTGCACGCCAGTGAGCACCACCTGCTCAAAGCCCATGCCGTGCAGCTCCTCGATCAGATCGCCCACATACTGCACAGCGGATGCTGCGCTGGGGTCCAGCCAGGACTTGCCGCCGGCCTTGGCACTGACGTTATCCAGCCAGAGCTGGGTGCCGCTGTAATGCACGGCCATGCTGCGGTCGGTATAGCCGGACACCGGGTCGGTAAAGGCCGCAAGCTGTGCCGCCGGGATGATGCCCTCCTCCCGGAAGATGGCCGCGATGCGGGCCGGGTCCACAGTGATCCCGGCGATGCTGCCGGAAGCCGCCGCCACCTGCGAAGCATAATGGATGCTGCCGTCGGCATCCTTCAGGGTCACAAGGCCGTAATCCGCTCCCTGCGCCTTGAGCTGCTGCGCCGCTGCACGGATGGCTGCATCATCGGCAAGGGTGCTCACATCCACTGCGGCCCAGCTGCCGCCGGTAATGGCCTTGCCGTCCAGCTCCTTGGGCTGTTCCGGCTCCGGCTGGGACGAAGCCGCTTCCTGTACCGCCGAGGATGCAGCTGCTTCGGACGAGGCGGCTGCGCGGGATGCCGATTCGGCTTCCAGATCACGGTTCTTCACCACAGTATACCAGGTGTGGGTAGCCCAGTCCAGCACGTGGGGTGCTGCCAGCCAGGCTGCGCCCAGCACCGCCAGCACCAGCACCACGATGCCGATGCCTTTTTTGATGCGTGTACCGCGGCTGTAGAAGCTGCGGCGGTAGCGCTTGACCTTCTGACGTTTATACTTTGCCATTGTCGATCCTCCTCCCTGCCAATGTTACAGGATCACAGAATGTCCGGTGAAACCATAGATCGCCAGTGCCAGCACGCCGATATACACCAGCGTGATGGGCAGGCCGCGGAATGCTTCCGGGATGGCCTTGCTGCGCAGGCGGTGGCGGGCTTCCGTTACCAGCAGCACCGCCAGCACATAGCCAAGGCCGCTGCCAAGGCCAAAGCCAAGGCTCTGCCCCAGCGTAAAGCTCTGGGTGCGCTCCACCAGTACCGTGCCAAGCACACAGCTGTTCAGGCCCGCCAGCGGCACGATGCGCAGCAATGCGCTGCGGTGCGGCAGGCCCTTCGCCAGCCACAGCACGGCGTGCTCCAGAACGCACACCACGGCAATGCTGGCAATATACACCAGCGGGCGCAGCTGGGCACGGTTTGCCAGCGGCGTGATCCGGCTGCCGGCATACCACGCAAACGGCGTTACCAGCATCTGCGTGATGCACAGCTGCATACCAAACAGCCAGCTGCTGGTGCGGTCATCGCCCACCAGCTGCACCAGACGCGAAACGCCCAGTGCACGGGTAAAGACGGCGTTCTGCGCGAACACCGCCAGCAGTGCATAGCTGAAGAACACTGCACTTGTTGTTACAACATCTCTCATTGTTCGCGGTCCGCCTCCTTCTGGGAATGCACATCCACAAGGTTGCGTGCCTCTTTGGTGAGATATGCCTTACGCTTTTGGGCCAGTGCACGCCATACGGCACACAGCACGCCCAGCACGATAAAGCCGCCTGCCGGCATGCTTGCCATGGGCAGCACCGGGCGGCTGACAACCACACCGAACATGGTGCCTGCGGCCAGCCATTCACGGACGCAGCCCAGCAGCACCAGCAGCAGCGCATAGCCCACCGTGATGCGCAGGCCCTTGGAGACAGCCTTGTGCACCGTCTCCTGCACGCGGCCAAAGCGGTAGGTCAGAAGCGGCTCCACCGTGAGCATGGGAAGATAGATGCCAAGGCTCAGCAGGCTGGTGCTGAACAGCATATTCAGGATGGGATACACCGCCAGATACACCACCGCCGTGCTGAAACCGTACACCAGTGCACGGGGCAGCAGCTTTTTCTGCAGCGTTTCCGGGGCGGGGTCCTCGTCGTGCAGGGGCACAAGGCGGCTCAGCAGACAGGCCAGCACGCGGGAGGGCACCAGCAGCAGCGCCACCGCCGCCGCCAGCATCCCCGCATTCTGGCCGCTGGTGGCAAGCACCACCAGCGGGGCAAGGCCCATGCCCTGCATGACCACCGGGTTATTCAGGAACACACGGTCGTGGTGGGCAAACTTGTTGGGATCTTTTACGATCAGTTCAGCCGTTGCGCGTCTCATTGTGCTGCCCCCTTTCCGGCATCTGCCTGCAGATGGGTCAGGTGATACAGCTTTGCCTCGGTGCGGTCGATCCATGCCGACACACTGTTGACCGCCAGCAGCGCAAAGCACACACCGGTTTCGTACACGCCATAGTAGCGGAAGCCCATGCTCACAACGCCCACCAGCACGCCGTACAGCACACGGCCCATGCGGTGGTGCACGCAGGTGTAAGGCTCGTTGATCAGGAACACCGCGCTGAACAGGATCGCGCCAGTCAGCAGCTCATCCCGCACACACTGCAGGCGGGGCAGGATATTTGACAGCACGGCACTGTCGGCAAGGCCCGCCTGCCGCGGGAAGAAGAACGCAATGACCGCACAGGTCACAAGAAAGCTGATCGATGCAGACATGTGGGCATCCTTCTGGGTCCACAAAAACAGGCCGCAGGCAAGGATCACCAGCGCAGCGCCGGTGCCCATGGGAGCAGCATATTCGCCCAGACCCAGCGCCAGCGAGCCGATGTTCAGCATGCCGCCGCTGCGCAGGGTGTCCTCAATGGCGCTGGAGACCGGCACCATGGAGGCATCCCACAGGGGGATGCTGGTGTAGGGCTGTGGATAGCGGAACACCTGTTCCGGCCATGACACAGCCGCCACCACATAGCCCACAGCAGCCGGGTTGAAGGGGTAGCTGCCGTAGCCGCCAAAGATCTCCTTGCCGATCAGCACACCGGCAATCACTGCGGCGATCAGAACATAGATATCCACCGTCACCGGCATCAGCAGGGCAATGACGAGCGCAAAGCTCTCGTTGGAAAAGTCACCGCCCTGATACACGCGGCGGCGCAGCAGCGAAACGAGACGGTCGCACAGGTTGCCGGTAAGCACCGCAATGCCGCACAGCAGCAGCGGGCGCACACCGTACAGAAAACAGGCCATGCACAGCACCGGCACCGCCATAAAGCAGATATGCTTATAGTAGCGGCCGGTCTTCTGGAGCTGTGCCTCCTGCTCCCGGATCAAAGATTCATCCATAAATGGTTATCCTTTCAAAGGCTGGCGAGGTGCTGCACGGCTGCAGCAGGGTCTGCTGCGCCGAACACCGCACTGCCCGCCACCAGAATATCAGCGCCCGCTTCCACGCACTGGGGCGCGGTGGCATTGTCCACGCCGCCGTCCACTTCCAGCAGATAGTGTGCGCCGCGCGCTTCGCGCTCTGCCTTGAGCCAGCGCAGCTTGTCCAGCGCCGAGGGCATGAACTTCTGCCCGCCGAAGCCGGGCTCCACGCTCATCACCAGCACAAGGTCCAGCTGGTCAAGATAGGGTGCCAGCGCCTGCGGGTCGGTGCCGGGCTTGATGGTCAGGCCCACCTTGCAGCCCAGCGCCCGGACGGCATCGATGGTGGCCTGGATATCGTCCTCGCACTCAAGGTGGAAGTTGTACAGGGTGGCACCGGCTTTGATGAAGGCTTCCGCATACTGCAGCGGATGGCTGATCATCAGGTGCACATCATAAAAGGCATCCGGCAGATTTTTGTGCAGGCTCTTGAGCACCGGCACGCCAAAGCTGATGTTGGGCACAAAGTGGCCGTCCATCACGTCGTAATGCAGCATCTGTGCACCGGCATCCAGCACCATGCGGCAGTCTGCACCCAGTTTGCCAAAATCAGCAGAAAGGATCGAAGGACTTACGATTGCCATATTCTATCTTTACGCTCCGTTATTTTATAAATTCTTATTCCCATTTGTCCCATTGTGCTGGCGGTTTCAAACCGCAAAAACAGCATGGGCATGGTTATCTTTTAGTTTACATGAAAACGAGCAAAAAATCAAACCCGCCAACGGCTTTTTCACGGAAATGACGTATTTGGAAAGATTTGTCCATTTGCGAAGTAAACTCCCCCAGTCGCCGGGAAACCCCACGCAAGGCACCCCCCCTCGCGGCAAAGTTTCCCCACGCCAAAACAGCCAGACCGCCCCGGGTCCGGGGCAGTCTGGCTGGAAGTTCATTCTACGGGCTTCATGCTTGCAGGGTCTTCCACGGTGGGTTCACCGCCGGCTTCGTCCGGCAGACGCTTCATGCCGCCGGGGTTCGGTGCCACGGTGGGCAGGGTGAACACGAACCGGCACCACTCGCCCTGCTGGCTCTCCACCCGGATCTGCCCGCCGGAAAGGTTCACCAGCACCTTGCAGATGTTCAGGCCAAGGCCAGCGCCCCGGGCGTGCAGGCCGCGGGAGCGGTCCTCCTTGTAGAACCGCTGGAACACGTAGGGCAGCGCCTCCGGGCTGATGCCCTGACCGGAGTTCCAGATGGAGATCTCGGCTTCCGGGCCAAGCTTTTCCACCCCGAAGCGGATGGTGCCGCCCGCAGGCGTAAACTTGATGGCGTTGTCCAGCAGGTTATACACCACCTGATGGATCAGGTCGGGGTCGGCGTAGACCAGCACCTTTTCGTCCATGGTCAGGCCGTCGATGTCGATCATGCCGTCGTTGATGCGCTGCTCTGCCGAGAGCGCCACGCCGGTGATCGTCTCCCAGATGTTGAACATCCGGGCATTCACCTGATATTCGCCGCTTTCCAGCTTGGAAAGATCCAGCATGTTCTGGATGAGCCGTGCCAGACGGCCCGTTTCCTCACTGACCAGCTGCAGGTAGTGGTTCTGCATATCCGGCGGGATGGTGCCGTCCAGAATGCCGTCCACAAAGCCCTTGATGGTGGTCATGGGGGTGCGCAGCTCGTGGGCGATGTTGCCCATGAACTGACCGCGGGAGTTGTCGTTCATCTGGATGTTGTCTGCCATGCGGTTGAAGGTGCGGGCAAGGTCGGCTGCCTCGCCTTCGCCTTCCACCCCCTCCACACGGACGGAAAGATCACCGCCGCCAAAGCGCTGGGCGGCATCCGTCACCTTCTGCAGCGGGTCGGTGAGCTGGCGCATCAGGATCTTGGTCAGGATGCTGGCGCACAGCAGCATCACGCAGGCCGACAGCAGGAAGTTGGACCAGAACTGCTGCTTGAACTGGGTCAGCTGCTCGCCGGAAGAGCACAGGAACAGGTATCCGCTGGGCTGGCCGTTCTCATTGCGCATTTCGCTGACCGTGATGTAGCTTTTCCCGTCCAGCATGCCGCCCAGCGTGCCGAACACATGGTAGTAGTCCGCATCGGAAGCGTCGATCTTCTCCATCATTTCTTCCGGCACGGTCAGGCTCTCCAGCTTGTCCGGGCTGGAGGCGATCATCACCCGGCCGTCATTGTCGGTAAAGAACAGATAGGCCTCTGCGCTCTCGCCGATGATCTCCAGCTTGGTGCTCAGTGCGTCCAGCTCATCGCCTTCCGGCAGCTCCGCCTGCTGGACCAGATACTGGGCCGTGCGCTGGGTGACACCCACCACCTGATCCAGTGTTTCGTAGCGGTCCTTGGCAAAGTAGTTCTTGAACAGCACCCACTCCGAAGCGCCCATCAGCACGATGCCCAGCACCATCAGGGTGGATACCAGCGAGAAGAACGCCACCGAGATACTTTTGCGCATTACTGACGCACCTCGAACTTATAGCCCACGCCCCATACGGTCTTCAGCTCCCATTTGTCGGAAGCACCGGCCAGCTTCTCGCGCAGGCGCTTGACATGCACATCAATGGTGCGGCTGTCGCCGTAATACTCAAAGCCCCACACCTCGTCCAGCAGCTGATCACGGGTGTAGACGCGGTTCGGATGGGAGGCCAGACAATTCAGCAGTTCCAGCTCCTTGGGGGGAGCCTCCACCACCTTGCCCTTGACCCGCAGCTCATAGCTGTTCATATCCAGACGCAGGTTGTCGAATTCGATCACGCCCTCGGTGCTCTCGGCAGCAGCCGTGGTGGTCTGGCAGCGGCGCAGCACCGCCTTGATGCGGGCCACCACTTCCTTGGCATCAAAGGGCTTTACCATGTAATCGTCTGCACCCAGCTCCAAGCCCAGCACCTTATCAAAGGTCTCGCCCTTGGCCGTAAGCATCATCACCGGGGTGTTGCCCGCCTTGCGGATGCGGCGGCACACTTCCAGACCGTCCATCTTGGGCATCATCACGTCCAGCAGCACCATATCAGGCTTGACCTGATTGAACTTTTCCAGACCTTCTTCGCCATCGTTTGCCACCGTGACCTGATAGCCCTCCTTGGTCAGGTACAGCCGCAACAGCTCGCAGATATTGGTATCGTCGTCCACAACGAGGATCTTTTCGTTGGCCATAATGATTTCCTCCCATTTTATCGGATGCCCGCCGGGCGGGCAGAGCAGCAAAGTATTCCACTTCTTATTATACGGAAGAGTTATGACAAAATAAAGAAGGATTTGTATGATTTTTTGAACCTTTGACGGCAAATGACGACAAAAAACGCAGAGAGCCGCGTTCCCCCCGCCACTCTCTGCGTTCTTTTTATATCACACTGTCACAGCCGGTTCCAGGCGGAAACATCGCCTTCTCAGTAATAGCCTTTTACCCGAATTGTCTGTGCTCCTTCTGCGGTGTGCCAAAACGTGACCGCTTTCTCGCTCTCCTGCCCATCCACGATCTCTCGTACTTCCATGTTATTCGCATCGATTCCTTCAATTTTCAAAATGGTGGCTTTTCCGTCTGCATCCGTCAGAATCAGCTGATCATCGTTCACCAATGACCATTTTCCCATCCGATCAGTACCGGCGATGTTGGCCGTTCCATCGTCATAAAGCGTAAAACTCAGGCTTTCTGACCACTGCCTATACCAGTCACCCAGCACAAGTTTTTCTTTCGTTTTCTTTCCACGGACCGTCAAGCTTGCAATGCCAATGACTACTGCCAGTGTGCACATTGTCAATAAAATGCTGCTCCATTTGATTTTTTTCATAGCGGCCCCCATTTTCAGTGCTTCTTTGCTTCTTCTGCCGAATGCCAATAGGTGATCGTCTCTTCATCTTCCCGACCATCATAAATTTGCCGGCAGGTCATGGAATCCTTGTCGATGTCCTCGATCTTGAGCACCGTAGACTCCCCGTAGAAATCAGAGATCTTCAGTTGATTGTCATTTACGATTGACCATTTTCCCGTCCCATAAGTACCCGGGATATTGACCGTCCCGTCATCATAAATCGTAAATCTCAGCCGGTCAGAGCCTTCCAGATACCAGTCACCAACCACCAGTTTTTCCACATTTTGACCGCATCCCGTCAGCGAAGCTGCTGCACACACCAATGCAGCGGCAGCCGCGATCCGCAAAAATTCACGCCGTACAACTTTCTTCATTTGAATGTCCTCCTGTCTCTGCTTATGACTTATACGGGTTCACTCGCAAGTGTTTTTGATATCCATTTGGATATCATACATTCAGAATAGCATCTTCCTGCGGTACTGTCAAGATATCCATTCAGATATCAGGAGGATATTTTTATGGCCTATTATCGCCGCATCCGTGATATGCGCGAGGATCACGACCTGACTCAGCGCCAGCTGGCTGCCATCCTGCATATGCCGCAGCCGCAATACAACCGCTACGAACAAGGCCTGCGCGACATTCCCACCGTTACCCTCGTTCAGCTGGCTGACCTTTACAAAACATCGACCGATTATCTTCTGAACCGGACAGACGACCCAACACCACCAAAAGCGCTATAAAAGAGACCAGCCTTCCGCAGACATTTACCATCTGCGAAAGGCTGGTTTTCAGTTCTTCATTACTCGATCATCAGCCGGATGATCTCCTCATTGGTCTCCTTCATGCCGTCCTTGCCCAGACGGCCGATGCCCTTGATGGTGGTCTCGATGTCCTTCATCACGATGCCGTCGCCGCCCTTGAACTCCTGATGGCACTTGTACATGTTGTAGCCAAGCAGCGCCGCGTCCACCGAGGAAGCGATTTTTGCCGCGCAGGAGGCCTTTGCGCCGTCGCACACGATGCCGGACACGATGGCCAGCGCATTGACCACCGTGTGGATGGCGGCCTGATAGCCGTCGCCGCACAGATATACGATGCCCGCGCCAGCGCCCGCACCAGCACTGACTGCGCCGCAGTAGGCGGACAGGGTGCCGATGCCGGTCTTTTCGTGGATGGCCACCAGATTGGAAATGATGAGGGCACGGTAAAGCTTTTCCTTGCCGCTGTGCAGCTCCTTGGCATATTCAATGAGCGGCACCGAGCAGGTGATGCCCTGATTGCCGCTGCCGGAGTTGATGATGACCGGCAGCTCACAGCCGTTCATGCGGGCATCCGAACCGGCGGCCGCCTTGGCCTTGGCCCGGATGGACACATCATTGCCGTAGGTAGAAAGCAGCACCCGGCCGATGTTCGCGCCATAGTCGCCCAGAAGGCCCTCCTCTGCAATGGCGTTGTTATAGCGGATCTGGCGTTCCAGCAGGTCCGCCACATCCTGCAGGTCGGCCGTCTCGGCAAAGTCCCAGATGTCCTTCATGTTCAGCAGGCTGCGGTCGACCCGGCTATCCCGCCGGGCCTCCTCGTTCAGCAGCGGCTTTTCGTAGAGCACCCGGCCATTTTTTTCGATCAGGCAGATGTTGGTGTGAAAATCCGCAATGCGCACCTTTGCGTAGGAATCCCCGCTGCGCTCGGTAACGATGATATCGAACACATGCCCCTGCTCGATGTGCTGGATGGAAATGGGCACCGTCTGCAGATAGTCCCGGATGGCAGCCTTCTTGTCCTCGCTGACCTCCGAGATGACTTCCAGCTCCTTTTCTGCCGAGCCGGCGATGATGCCCGCTGCCACAGCGGCTTCCATGCCTTTCAGGTGGCCGGTGTTGGGCACGATGACGCTCTTCACGTTTTTGATGATGCTGCCGCTCACCTGCAGCTGCACGCTTTCGGGCAGCATGCCCAGCACTTCGCGGGCTTTGGCTGCGGCATAAGCCAGCGCAATCGGCTCGGTGCAGCCCATTGCCGGGATCAGTTCTTCCTTTAATATTTCCACATACGCCTGATAGCGCGGATCACTGCGTTCCATGACGGTTTCCTGCCTTTCCTGTTGATTCGATATTTACCGACAGGAGTAGTATACTATAGAACCCGCGCAATGTAAAACAAATTCTTCCCCCGCCCGCAGGACCGGCTATTGCAAAGCGCAAACCGCAGAAGTAGAATAGGAGCATCCAAACCGATAAATCCATGGAGGGTCTTCCAATGATCGAAAAAGAAGTACAGGAGCTGCTGTCCTTCATTGACGGCAATCCTACCGCATACCACACCACTGCATCCGTCCGGAACATCCTGCTGAACGCGGGCTTTTCCGAGCTGCTGGAGAGCCGCAAGTGGCAGCTGGAGCCCGGCGGGAGCTATTTCGTCTGCCGCAACGGCTCCAGCATCCTTGCATTCCGCATGGGAGAACAGCTGGAAAACTACAGCTTCAACGTGGCCGCTGCCCACACGGATTCCCCCTGCTTCCGCATCAAGGAAAACGCCGAGATCCACATGGGCCAGAAGTACACCAAGCTGAACACCGAGGGCTACGGCGGCATGATCTGCTCCACATGGATGGACAGGCCGCTGTCGGTGGCAGGCCGCGTGCTGATAAAGGAGAACGATGCCATCACCTCCCGCCTGCTCACGCTGGACCGCGACCTGCTGATGATCCCCAGCGTGGCCATCCATATGGACCGCGAGGTCAACGACAAGGCTTCCTACAACAAGCAGGTGGATATGCTGCCCCTGCTGGGCGGTGCCGCCGAGGAAGGCGTGCTGAAAAAGCTGATCGCCGCTGAGCTGCAGGTCGCAGAAGACCAGATCCTTGGCAGTGACCTGTTCCTCTGCATCCGCGAAAAGGCCGCCGTCTGGGGCTGCAATGAGGAGTTCATCTCCTCCGGCCGTCTGGACGACCAGCAGTGTGTGTTCGGCATCCTGAAGGGTTTCCTGAAAGCACACAGCGCCCAGTCCATCAATGTTGCCGCCTTTTTCGACAACGAAGAAGTGGGTTCCGGCACCAAGCAGGGCGCGGCTTCCACCTTCCTGTACGATGTTCTGCACCGCATCGCGCAGAACGTCTGCCCCGGCGATGAGGACTTCCACCGTGCGGTGGCCTCCAGCTTCATGTTCAGCGCCGACAACGCCCACGCCGTGCACCCCAACCACCCGGAATATACCGATGTGAACAACTGCACCTACATGAACGAGGGCGTTGTGGTCAAGGTCCACGCCGGTCAGAAGTACACCAGCGACGGCATGAGCATGGCCGTGGCAAAGGAGCTTGCCGCCCGCGCCGGTGTCCCGCTGCAGTATTTTGCCAACCGTTCCGATAAGGTCGGCGGCAGCACTCTGGGCAACCTTGCCATGGTGCAGGTATCCATGAACTGCGTGGACATCGGCCTGCCCCAGCTGGCCATGCACTCCTGCTACGAGACCGCCGGTGCCCGGGACATCGTTTCTCTCATCCGGCTGATGGAGGAATTCTACGCCAGCCATTTTGAGGAGACCGCGTCCGGCACCCTTGCCATCTGCAAGTAAGACCCGTACAACCTGAATCATAAGGACTGCCCGTGGAAAAGCAGCACTGCTTTTCCACGGGCGGCTTTTCGTTTCCACTTAAGTGAGTATTGAGAAAAAACGTCCATTGTGCTACAATTATTCTGTTATAATATCGCTTTTTACCGCAGCGTAAAATCTTTTTCGCAAGGAGTATAATAAAATGAAATTAGGTATCGGAGTTTGCACCACCTGCAATGTATCCTGATACCACTTCATACATCCTCATATTCATCGTTGCTATGTCATTTGCGTCTCTATGTAAATTTGTGCATCTTACTGCATCTTCATGGCAAAAGGGTGAGTAAAGGGTGAGTGCATTCTCCGCTTTAATCCCACACAACCAGAAAAAATTATGGCCGCTCATGGATCAAGAGAATCTTTCTCCTTCCATAGGCGGCCATTCTTTTTTGTTCATGTGGCTTATATATTAGGCTTCTTCCTCGTTGATTCAATCCATCAGGTATGCATATCGGCGCATCTGTTCCCGAAGAAGGCACTCTACACGCATAATGACTTCCTCCGCATAGCCCTCTTTCAACATTTTAAGTTCTTCCTGTACCACTTTCATCCCAAAGTGGAAGTGAATTTGAATACCATACAGTTCTTCCGCAGCATCCACCTGCTGCACAAAACTCGAATGGAAGGGCTTCGCTTCCACTCGCTTTATGCAATCTTCCAAGGGCCGTTCTAACGAAAAATCAAAGCTGGTATCAGCCAATAGAGAAAGCCCCTGATCAAAAATCGGACTGAGTTCATAACAGTCTTTTTCGGTATCATACAGTACCGCAATGTTGTTCGTATGACGATCTTCGTTCAAAAAGAATGCATCCAATTCCAGCATTGCCGTCAGATATTTTCCAAAATCATGCAATCCCGTGTACTTTTCAACCTGTTCCACCGTATATCGGATTCTATTTGGAACTTCTGGAAATTCTACCAAGCTCAGCGCCAAACTCCTGCCTGTATTCTGACGATAAAGTTTTTCCAGCGGAATCAACTTCTGGTTTTCTTTCAGAAAATTATTGCTGCGGCATCCCAGCAGTTTCTGCCCTTTATAAGCGATCTCTACCGGATGATATTCTACAAAGGGATATTTCAGTTCCGTCTTGTGCAGCAATCTGGAAACCAGAACTTCAGACAGTCCCTCATAGCCCATGTGGTCGGCTTTATACCACTGATCGCCCAGTTTCCATTTCAACTGGTTTCCTTTTGATGTGTGTCCCTCGGTTTCCTGCACTGGAATCTTATTCAGGTCAATGCTTTCCATAATTCACCTTGTTACGATGCCTTTCTATGGATCACTTCAATCCACTGTTGATCTTCTGCCATCTTTCCCTTAGTCTTTTCAATAATCATAAGCGGATCATAGAAAGGTACTCCCACATCACTCAGCACCCATTTCAGATGCGCCCGTGTCTCAGGAAAGCAGCGGTCTTTCAAAAACCACTGAAAATCTTCCCATGTTGGGTTTTCAACCACGCCAAACGCTCTGAGTGGAATTTTGTCCGTATAATTTTTAATTTTGATCTTTTCGTGCTTGAAATCCACATCAATTGTCGTACACAGATCATTCCGGTTCATATAATTGAGGCGCAGCATGGTGTTCGGGTCATTACTGAAGTTCTGCGCACGTTCCAGCTGCTTGTAAATCGTCTGTCGACTGATGCCGTACTTTTTCGCCAACTCCGTTGCTCCCATTCCCTGCTGATGCAGAGCCAGCATCTCTGCCAACTGCTGCGGAGTCAGGCTGTTTTTGCGTCCTGCGCCGCGTTCATTATGTGGTTTTTCACTTTCTATAAGCTGTACTTTCTGCGCGATCGCCCGCAGCTGCTCTAAATCCACCGTACCGAAAATATCAAAAATCTGTGTCTTGAAGTCCTCTTTCACAGTCTCACTTCCCCTCATTTTCATTATAATCATTCTCTTTCATGATGTCAATATTTTAATTTATACACATTATTTACATCGGCAAGATTTTAGTTTTTACGCATTTGTTTATTTGATTTCTTGCCGATAAAATGATATAATCATCTTACAGGAGGTGTTCCGATGAACTATCGATCTGTCGCTGATACGGCAAAATCATGGAATATTTCAGAGCGCACTGTCCGCAACTACTGTGCTACCGGCAAGATTCCGGGGGCAATCCTTATCGGCAAGACATGGAACATTCCGCAGGATGCAGAGCGTCCAGAGCGCGTCAACAAAAAGCAACCGGCACCTCGTACCCTGCTCAATATTTTGCAAGATGAAATGGCCGGGCACGTGAAAGGTGGAATCTACCACAAAATTCAGATCGACCTTACCTATAACTCAAACCACATTGAAGGCAGCCGTCTGACCCATGACCAAACACGGTATATCTACGAAACCAACACCATTGGCATGGAGAATGGTGTTGTCAATGTGGATGATGTAGTCGAAACAGCCAATCACTTCAAATGCATTGATATAGTCATCCGGGATGCCAAGAAGCCCATCACCGAAGCTCTCATCAAAAAGCTGCACCTTACCCTGAAGAGCGGCACCAGCGATTCCCGCAAGGACTGGTTCGCCGTTGGCGAATATAAAAAACTTCCGAACGAAGTCGGTGGCAGAAGCACCACTGCGCCAGAACTGGTTGCCCCGCAAATGAAAGAACTTTTATCTGCGTACAATCAAAATCCTGCCAAGTCGCTGGAAGACCTGCTGGAATTCCACTATGCCTTTGAATCCATCCATCCGTTTCAGGATGGAAATGGCCGTGTCGGGCGGCTTCTGCTCTTCAAGGAGTGCCTGCGGAACAACATCGTGCCATTCATTATTACGGATGACCTCAAAATGTTCTACTATCGGGGGCTGCACGAGTGGAAAACCGAACGCGAATATCTGCTGGACACCTGCCTGACCGCGCAGGATCAGTTCAAGGCCGTCATGGATTACTTCAGAATTCCTTATTGACCGTTTTATTTTACTACGAGACCGCCGGTGCCCGGGACACCGTTTCTCTCATCCGCCCGATAGAGGAGTTTTATAACAGCCACTTTGAAGAGCCCGAGTTCAGCACCCTTGCCATCAGCAGATAAGAGGCTGTTTTTGTAAGCAGTGCACGCCGTTGGCCGTGCGTCTTTGCAATCTGCACAATTTTCCTGTAAAGATTTGTGCGTTCACACAAACTTCATAATCGCCGCTTGCACTCTCGTGATTTGTGTGCTATGATTTTGTGCAGTGAAAGAGAATATTGACGTACACACGGTGTGTTACTGGTAATACAGGCAAGATCCGGTGAGAATGAACGCAGCAGAAGGCATAGTGGGCTTTCTGGAACTGTGTCTCATTTTCATTGGGTCTTTTTTTGTTGTGTACGGCAGCATGGTTCTCTTTTCCGCGCGCGGTCCGTTTGTTTCACACTGGTAAAAGGAGAAAAACATGGATTACAACAAGGTAGCCAAAGACATCCTGGACAATGTCGGCGGCAAGGCCAACGTGAAGCAGGTCACCCACTGCTTCACCCGCCTGCGCTTCGTGCTCCGCGATGAGAGCAAAGCCAAAAAGGACGTCGTTGAGCATTTGGAGGGCGTCATCTCGGTCGTCGTGGCCGGTGGCCAGTTCCAAGTGGTCTGCGGCGCAAAAGTCACCAAGATCTACGATGCTGTCGTGGCTCAGTTGGGCGGGCAGGCTGCATCCTCTGCCGAAGAGGAAGCCGTCCCCGCGCAGAAGCAGAGCATGGGCAACCTCATCCTGCAGAAGCTGACCGAGATCTTTACCCCGCTGGTGCCCGCCATTGCAGCTTCCGGCCTGATCAAGGGTCTTCTGGCCGCCTTTGCCAAGATGCCCGGCTTTGACACCGCCAACAGCACCTACATCATCCTGAACACCGCCAGCAACGTCATCTTCTACTTTATTCCCATCTTCCTTGCTTACACTGCCGCCAAGGCTCTGAAGTGCAGCACCGTCGTGTCCATGATGCTGGGTGCCTTCCTGTGCCACCCCACCATCGATGCCATGATGCAGGACACCGCCACCCGCTCCACCATCTTCGGCCTGCCGGTCATCAAGATGGCCTTTACTGTGGGTGAGTCCAGCAAGATCTTCACCTACACCGAATCGGTCATCCCGATCCTGCTGGCGGTCATCCTATTGGCGCTTTTGGAACGGCTGCTCAATAAGATCGTACCTGAAATCCTTCAGTTGATCCTTGTCCCCGGCCTGTCCCTGCTGATCATGGTTCCCGTCATGCTGGTGGTCGTCGGCCCCGTGGGCATCTATGTCGGCTACATCATCCAGTGGCTCTACACCGCACTGTACAGCTTCAGCCCCGTTCTGGGCGGTATCATCGTGGGCGGCCTGTGGGGCGTCTGCGTTATCTTCGGCGCACACCGCGCTCTGCTGCCCATCGGCCTGAACGATGTGGCCATGACCGGCACCAACACCCTGATGTGCTTCGCCGGTGCTGCAAACTTCTCTCAGGCCGGCGCTGCTCTGGGCGTCATGTTCAAGACCAAGGATCCCGGCCTGAAGCAGGTGGCTGCTTCCGCCTCTCTGTCCGCATGGCTGGTCGGCGTTACTGAGCCTGCGATCTACGGCTGTAACCTGCGTCTGAAGAAGCCCATGATCTGCGCTGTCATTGCCGGCGCTGTGGGCGGCGGCATCATGGGCATCGGCAAGGCTGTGAACACCGGCTTTGCCAACAACGGCATCCTGACCATCATGTCTTACTGGGGCGAGGGCACGACCTTCGGCCAGTTCATGGCTTATATCATCGGCATCGTGGTGTCCTTTGTGGGCGCTGCTGTTCTGACCTATCTGGTGGGCTTCGAGGACACTGCCGTCAAGACCGCCCCCGCACAGTCCGCTCCTGCACAGCCCTCTCTGCCCGAGGATGGCGTTGCTTCTGAGATCAAGGCCCCTGTTGAGGGCAAGGCCTACCCGCTGAACGAGGTGCCCGATGACGTGTTTGCATCCGGCGCACTGGGCGGCGGCATCGGCATCCTGCCCAGCAAGGGTCTGGTGGTCGCTCCCGCAGACGCCACTGTCTCGGTCATCCACTCCACTCTGCACGCACTGGGTCTGCAGATGGCAGACGGCACTGAGCTGCTGATCCACGTGGGCGTGGACACCGTTGAGATGAACGGTGACGGCTTTCACAGCTTCGTCAAGGAAGGCGACAGGGTGAAAAAGGGCGACAAGCTGCTGTCCTTCGACATTGACAAGATCAAAGCGGCCGGTCATAATACTACTGTCAGCGTGATCGTTTCCAACTCGGACGACTTCAAGGCTGTCGAGGGTCTGCCCGGCGATCCGGTGGATCTGAACTGCTCTGTGATCCGCACCGTGCACTGATCCCTTCCTTATTCAAGAAAGGAGCTCAACATGATGAATCAATTTCCTGCAAGCTTCCTCTGGGGTGCCTCCTCCTCTGCCTTCCAGATCGAAGGCGGCTGGGATGAGGGCGGCAAAGGCATGACCGTGGCCGACTTCAACTCCTTCAAGCTTTCGGACAAGCAGGCCGACACCAAGGTGGCCAGCGACTTCTACCACCACTGGAAAGAGGACATCGACCTGATGAAGGAGCTTGGTCTGAAGGCCTATCGCTTCTCCCTCTCTTGGGCGCGCATCATTCCGGACGGCGACGGCGAGGTGAACCCCGAGGGCATCGCGTTTTACAACAAGGTCATCGACTACCTGATCGAGCAGGGCATCCGCCCGCTGGTCACCCTGTACCACTTCGACCTGCCCTATGCGCTGGTCGAGAAGTACAACGGCTGGGAATGCCGCGACTGTGCCTACGCCTTTGAGCGCTATGCACGGGTCTGCTTCCGTGCCTTTGGTGACCGCGTCAAATACTGGCAGGTCATCAACGAGCAGAATTTGATGATCCGCGTCAACAACCGCATGAACATCTACACCAATGACGAGTGGGAAGCTGACCGGATGCGTGCCCAGATGGACTACCACATGTTCCTCGCCCACGCTCTGGCTGTCAACGCCTGCCACGAGCTGGTGGAGGGCGGCAAGATCGCCCCGGCAGTTTCTTCCACCTGCACCTACCCCCTGACCAACAAACCGGAGGACGTATGGGCAGCCCGGATGAACGACTGGTTCAAGACCAACTACTGCCTTGAGATGCACACCAACGGTGAGTACCCCGGCTACTACATGCGCTACCTCGAGGAGCGCAATATCGTGCCCAAGATGGAGCCGGGCGATGCCGCCATCCTCAAGAGCGCAAAGATCGATTACATCGCGCTGAACTACTACCGCACTCTGTGCGCCAGCTATCTGCCCGCAGATGCCGAGCATCCGGCAGGTTCCCGCGTGTTCCGCGGCAACGAGGTGGACTTCGACCAATACGGCTACTGCCGTGACGAGCGCAACCAGAACCTGAAAGCCAGTGAGTACGGCGCACAGATTGACCCCATGGGCCTGCGCATCGTGCTGAACGAGTATTACCGCCGCTACCACCTGCCGCTCATCATCACCGAGAACGGCCTTGGCATGGGCGACGAGCTCACCGCCGACGGTCGTGTGCATGATGATTATCGTATCGATTACCTGCGCCAGCATGTGCAGGCCATCGCGGATGCCATCGGCGACGGTGTGGAGGTGATGGGCTACTGCCCGTGGTCGGTCATGGATCTGCTGAGCTCGCATCAGGGCTTCCGCAAACGGTACGGCTTTATCTACGTCAACCGCACCGATTCTGACCTGAAGGATCTGGCCCGCATCCGCAAAGACAGCTTCTACTGGTATCAGAAGGTGATCAAGACCAACGGGGAGTGTTTATAAAGCCATGCGTGTCATCAAAGTGCTGAACAACTCCCTTGTGCTGGCACTCAACGATGAGGGGCAGGAGATCATCCTGATGGGCAAGGGCATTGGCTTCCAGAAAACCATCGGCTACAAGCTCTCGCCCAAGGAGATCGATAAGGTCTTTGTGCTCAAGGATCGGGAGCTTTCGCGCCGGATCATCCGGCTGGCCGCCGAGACAGACAGCATCTATTTTGAGATGGCCAAGTCCGTCATCGACTATGCTGTGGAGAACTACCACATGAAGCTGATGGACCATATCTATCTGGCCCTGACCGACCATCTTGCCTTTGCCGCCAAGCGCATCCGGAACGGCGTTATCCTGCAGAACTTCTACACGCTGGACATGAAGAAGTTCAACCCCCGGGAATTTCAGGTGGGCGAGTACGCAGTCCAGCTCATGAGCCGCAAGCTGAAGGTGGAGGTGCCGCTGGACGAGGCGGGCAATATCGCCTTCCACTTCATCAACGCCCAGTACGACAACCCCAGCAACAGCCAGAATCTCATCATTGCTCATGCAGTCAGCGCCGTGCTGGATATCGTCAAGTACACCCTCGGCCTGACCTATAATGAGGACAGCCTTTCCTATTCCCGTTATGTCACCCACATCCGGCTTTTCGTTCAGCGCCTGGTCAGTCACAATCAGCTGCCGGAGGACACGTCGCCTTTGTTGTATGATCAGATCGCCCCGGTGTGTCAGAAGGAATTTGCCTGCGTAGACAAGATCCAGATCTACGTCTCAGAGCAGTTCCAGGCCCAGATCACCAATCAGGAGCGGCTGTATCTGGCCCTGCACATCCACCGCATCCTTGAGGATCAGTCCTGAAAGTGCATCGCTGATATTTAATGCAAAAGGAGTATTTTTCAGTCCATGAAATCCGAATCCAATAAACTTGCAGTCCGCGGTGAGCTTGCACTGATCGCCATGGTCATCATGAACAGCGCCGGTGTGCTGCTGATGCTGCACTCTGGTTCCGGCATCTCGGCCATATCCAGCGTGCCCTACGGCTTCCAACAGGTGTTCCCCCAGCTGACGCTGGGCACATGGACATACATGTTTCAGGGCCTGCTGGTGCTGGTATTGATGCTGCTGCGCCGGAAGTTCATGCCCAGCTACCTGTTCAGCTTTGTGGTCGGCTTTGTGTTCGGCAAATTGATGGATCTTGAAAAGCCGTTCATCGACGCGTTGCCCCTGAACATCCCCATGAGGGTGCTCTACTTTGTACTGAGCTACCTGATCCTATGCTTCGGCATCTCGCTGGGCAACCGCTGCGGCCTGCCCATCACCCCCACCGATCTGTTCCCCCGGGAGATGGCGGACATCACAAAGCTCCCCTACGCCCGGGTCAAGATCACCTTTGATCTGACCTGTCTGATCACCACCGCTGTCATCACTTTTGTGGGCGTCGGTGCCATCCGCGGTCTGGGCATCGGCACTGTGGTCGCCGCCTGCACCATGGGCAAGGGCATCGCCTTTATCGGCAGCCTGCTGGATAAAAGACTAACGTTTCACTCCGTACTGGATGGCCAAAAGGTGTAAAATAAGAAGGTAAAAAACAATTAGACCCACCAGCTGATCTGGTGGGTCTAATTTGTTTGCGCTGTCTTTGATCGTTCCGGTCTTTATAACGGTTCGTATTGTCCCACCAGATTATCCAAATCATCCAGCCTTCAAGGATCTGCTGTCTGTTTGTGGCGCAAGGCAAAACTGCATTTTCCGGCCTGCCTTGCAGGATGGCGGCAGATTCGCTGTATTCGTGAAGGGGTGCCTGAGGAACAGCAGCGTGTCGTTCATTATCATGGATGATTTCCTCGGCTTAGCGGAATGCACAGTACAAGCCAGAGTTTTTATAGATAACGCGCAAAGAAGGTGAGCCAGAAGAACAGCGTCACCACGCTAGTCACGGTGCTGATGGCCACAAACTCGGCCGCAAGCTTTCCATCACCGTCCATGGCTTCAGCCATGGGGTAGGATGCGGTGGCCACCGGCGTTGCAAACACCGACAGCAGCAAAAAGCGCTCTACCGGCTGCAGGCCCAGCAGCCCGGACAGCCACAGAGTAACCGCCGGGAACACCAGCAGCTTGCATACCAGTGTGGCCGTAAGGCAGCTCAGATGTTCCCGGATGGAAGAGAACTGCAGCGTGCCGCCCAGCACGAACAGCGCCAGCGGCGTTGTGAGCGCCGAAAGCTGATGGATGGGCGCTTCCAGCACGGAAGGGATCCGGATGCCCAGCAGCGTGAACGCGCCGCCTGCCAGCGCCCCCAGGATCAGGGGATTGGTGAAGATCTTTTTGAGCAGCGGCACCAGCTTTGGCCGGCAGCCGCGGTAGTATTCCAGCACGATCACCGCCATGACGTTATACAGCGGCACCACGATGGTCACCATCACACCGGCGGCTGCCGAAGCATACTCGCCAAACAGGCTCTGCACCAGCGGCAGCGCAAACAGCAGAATATTGCTGCGGTACAGCGCCTGTACCACCACTCCCTGCTGCGCGGGGGCTTTTATGAACCGCGGCACCGCCAGCATACACAGCCCAATGCACACCAGCACGCTTGCCGCCACCAGTGCAAGGAACTGCAGCCGGATGCCGTCGCCGCCGGCACCATAAATATTGCAGAAGGACACGATTGGATAAAAGCAGTAAAAAATAACCGAATTGAGCTTCCTTAAAAATGGTTCATCCACAAGGCCGGTCCTGCGCACGCCCATGCCAAAACCGATGTACACTACAAACGGGATGACTGCCTTGGCCGCGATTGAAAATCCATCCACCAGAATCTTCCTCTCTGTTATGTTGTCTGGCCCTAGTATAGCGGCAACATCCACTACATGATATTGGGCAAAGAAGAGAAAAGCTTCCGGTGCGTTTTGGTGATTCTTGTCAGGATCCTGCGCTCTGAAATCAAATTTGCAGAAAAAGAAGGCGAGCGCACCACAAAATTGTAGTGCGCTTATCCTTCTTTTGCGTCTTTTTTCTTATTGATAAGGGTTCAATTTTTATCTTCGCGGTATTCCGCCAGAATGGCGTCCTGCTGCTGGAGCTTTGCACGGAAGCTCTCCGGCTGTGCCCAGCACATCAAAATCAGCAGGTATTCCAGAATACCCTCCACCCCGATCATGGAATGGAAAAAGCCGCAGTGCTCGGTATCCGCCAGCAAAACCGCCTGCGCGCTCTTTACAAACGGCGATGCCCTGCTGTCCGTAATGACAAAGTACGACACCTGCTGCGCCGCAAGCATCTCCGCCATTTTTTTGTCGAACCGGTAAAAACGCGAAAAATTCAGCACCAGCACAACATCCTGCCCGGTGAGCTCTGCCAGCGAGCACAGCTCGTCCTGCCCTTCATCGGAAATGCAGGCCACATCGCTGCTCAAAAACTGCAGCAGCCGGGCAAAACGCACGGCACAGCCCTTGCCACCCCGCAGACCAATGATGATCTTTTTCCGCGCCGAGAGCAGCTTATCGGCCACGGTGTGGAAGGTAGCTGCCGGGTTCTGCCGCAGCGAGTTCTCCAGGTTGCCGCCCATCAGAGTCAGCATTTCTGAAAGGTCCAGCTCATCCTTGCTGTATTTTTCTTCCTGCATCACGAACCGGTCATACAGGGAATGCTTGCTGATCTTTTCGCTGTGCAGGGAGAGCTCCTTTTGCAGCTGCACCTTGAGATTGGCAAAGCCGCTGTAGCCAACGGCCCTGCAGAAGCGGATGACCGAGGCATCGCTCATGCCCACTTCTCGGCCTACTTCCAGCGCCGTCATGCCAAGCACACGCTTCTGATTCTTTAAAATGTAGCCTGCCAGCCTTACCTGGCCTTTGGTCAGCTCCGCATGGGCGATCTGATATGCCAGCTCTTTTTCCATGGCCCTTCCTCCGCGCTAAAATAAAGTCTATTTTCTTACATTTTACTACAAAAAAGTAGTTTCTGCAAGCCGTTTTTCCGCGAAAAGCCCGCCAAAACGAACTTTCATTGTGGATTCTGATCGTTTTCGGCCCGCACATTTTGTCTTGTTGTGCCAATTGATTGTAGTGGATGTTGCGGCTATACTGAAACCACCGAACAAACAGACGGAATGGCCATCCGGAACACTCATGCGGTTTGGGTGCACAGGCAGCCTTTGCACGGTGCCGCGCCCGAATGAAAGGAGAACAACATGCTGGATTACAAGAGCTCTGCCGAACAGATTCTGGATCTTGTTGGCGGCAAAACAAATATTACGCAGTTTGCACACTGCTCCACACGTCTGCGCTTTACCCTGAAGGACAACAGCAAAGCCAACCTTGACGCACTGAAAAAGGTGCCCGGTGTGATGGGCGTCGTGCTGAAGGGCCAGTTGCAGGTGATCATCGGCAACAATGTGGTCGAAATGTACGAAGCCCTGCAGAAGGCCGGTCAACTGGAGGGTGCAGGCACCGTCCCGGACGACGATGCACCTGCCCCCAAAAAGAAGGTCAGCGACCTTGTGCTCGATTTCGTGATTAGCACTTTCCAGCCGCTGATCGGCGTGATTACCGTCGGCGGCCTGATCAAGACCCTGCTCACCCTGCTGACCATGGCGGGCTGGATGGACAAAAGCAGCGACCTGTATCAGGTCATGTTCAACATTGCCGACGCTACCTTCTATTTCTTGCCGGTCATGATTGCCTATACCAGCGCCACCAAATTGAAGTGCAATAAGATGTACGCGGTGATCATTGCCGCCGTGCCCCTGCTGCCCAAGCTTTCCGGCCTGATCGGCGACGGTCTGACCATCTTTGGCCTGACCGTGCCGAACGTTTCTTACACTTCTCAGATTTTCCCGGCCATCCTTTCCGTATTCGTTCTGTACTTTGTGGAAAAGTATTTCACCAAAATCTGCCCGAAGCCTGTGCGCGTCACTTTTGTGCCGGTGGTGTGTTTCCTGGTGGTTGTACCTCTTGAGCTGCTCTTCCTCGGACCTCTGGGCTACAATGCGGGCGTTGCCTTCACCAGCTGCCTGCTTGCACTCTATGGTTCTGTGGGCTGGGTCGTGGTTGCCGTGCTGGCCGCTGTGCTGCCTTTTATGACCGCCGTTGGTATGCATAAGGCTCTGCTTCCCTACATCACTGCCATCTATGTTGACCCCGGCTACGATATGCTCAACGCCCCCGCCAAGACTGCCCACAACATCTCCGAATGCGGCGCCTGCTTTGCCGTCGCCCTCAAGAGCAAGAACCCGGATACCAAATCCGTTGCCCTGTCCGCCGCCATTTCCGCCCTGTTCGGCATCAGCGAGCCGGCCCTTTACGGTGTGACTCTGCAGAACAAGCGTGCCATGGTCGGCGTTGTGACCGGCAGCTTTATCTCTGCGCTGGTCATGGGCATTGTCGGTGTCAAGTCCTTCACCCTGATGAGCAGCTGCCTGATCGGTATGCCGCAGTTCGTGGACGAAGCCAACCCTGCCAACTTTATCTGGGCCTGTGTGGGTTTTGCCATTGCCATCGGTGTTTCGTTCGTCGTTACCATGGTCCTTTACCGTGACGAGGAGTTGAAGGAAGTCAGCGAGGCCCAGAAGGCCGTCCTGCGTGAAATGGGCATGTAATTATTCTTGAGCAAAAGGAGTAACACACATATGATTTCCACTGTTTTTCCGCACGATTTTCTCTGGGGCTGTGCCACCTCTGCTTTTCAGGTAGAGGGTGCCTACAATGAAGATGGCAAAGGACTTTCCCTTGCCGATCTGCGCAGTATGGCCATCGACCCGGCCGAAGAGCCCACCAAGGCTCTGGCCAATGTGGGCGATACCCTTGCCGACAGCCGCGTTGCCAGCGATTTCTACCACCGCTGGCAAGAGGATCTGCGCCTGATGAAGGAGCTTGGGCTCAAGTCCTACCGCTTTTCCATTGCGTGGACCCGCATCTTCCCCAATGGCGACGAGGCTCAGCCTAACGCCAAAGGCTTGGAATTTTACGACCACGTGATCGACCGCCTGCGGGAATACGGCATTGAACCGGTGGTCACCATCTACCACTTCGATTTCCCCTGCGGCCTGCAGCAGAAATACGGCGGCTGGGCAAACCGGCAGTCGGTGGAGGATTTTACCCGCTACGCTTCCACCCTGTTTGCGCACTTCAAGGGCCGCGTGAAGTATTGGCTGGTGAACAACGAGCAGAATGGCATGATCCGCCGGGATGGTTACCTTGGCATCACCGAAAAGGACATCCTCAAACGCGAGCAGCTGCGCCATCTGTGCAACCACCATATGTTCCTTGCCTGCGCCAAGGCCATTGCCGCCTGCCACCATATCGACCCAGACGCAAAGATCGCGCCTGTTATGGCCTACTGCCCGCAGTTTCCTGTGGACAGTACCCCCGCCAATGTTCTGGCGGCCAAAAATGCCGATGACCTCTATTTTCACTACATGATCGATGTACATGTACGCGGTGAGTATCCGGGCTACTACCTCAAGTGGCTGCGGGATAACCACTGGGATTTCCCGCTGACAGACGAGGACAAAGCCATCCTCAAGGCGGGCTTCCCGGACTTCTTTGCCTTCAACTACTACCGTTCCAGCTGCGCGGAGGCCTGCCCTGCGGATGTTGACCCGGTTCTGGTGGAGCGCTACCGCGTGGACGCCCGCCGCCGCATCCTGCCGGGCATCTGCCGCTGTCTGGACAACCCCCGCGTGGAAGCAGACCCGCTGAACAAATGGAAGGTCGATCCCATCGGTCTCCACATTGCATTCCGCAATGTTTACGAGCGCTGCCATCTGCCTTTGATGCTGTGCGAGAACGGTTTTGGAGCACCGGATACTCTGGAAGCCGGCAATGTGATCCACGACCCCTACCGTATCCATTATCTGCATGACCACATCGAACAGCTGAAAGCCGCTGTGGAAGAGGGCATTCCCGTGATCGGCTACCATATCTGGACCTTCCAGGATGTGCTGAGCACCAGCGAAGGCTTTAAAAAGCGGTATGGCCTTGTTTATGTGGACCGTGACGAAAACGGCGGCAGCCTAGACCGCTATAAGAAAGACTCCTTCTCCTGGTACCAAAAGGTGATCCGCACCAACGGCGCCGACCTGGAGGAATGAGCAGTGCTATCACACAAGCTCCTCCGTATCGGAGTTTGTAGCGTGTGCACCATGGGCAAGAACATCGCCTTTATCGGCAGCCTGCTGGATAAAAGGTTAACGTTCCATTCCGTACTGAATAGCCAAGAGGTGTAAAATAAGAAGGCAAGTCAAAACCACCGGCTGAGCCGGTGGCTTGAGTAAGCCCTAGAAGGGTATCCTACTGGCAAAGTCCCTCAAGGGGCCTCGAGCAAGCGTCTTTCATCTGCATTACCTGCCCTACCGCTCTAACGAGCTATATTGCAAAGTGCATCTTCAAAGATGACAATTTCTTTGTCATCTCGCTTTGCTCGAATCTTATAGCTAAAGCATTTTCTACTCCACCAGCGGAGCTGGTGGTTGTCGCTCGCTCAATCTACTCAAAACAATTAGACCCACCAGCTAATCTGGTGGGTCTAATTTGTTTGCGCTGTCTTTGATCGTTCCGGTCTTTATAACGGTTCGTATATGGAAAACTATCTGAAGGATCCTCGCTGCGAGATCTCCAACAACCGTGCAGAGAACAAGATCAATCAACAGATTGATACCGCTGCGCTGCTGCTTTGGAGCTTTGACAGTGCGAGTGCGCGTTCCGCTGATACGTTCCCGTAACGTTTCCTCTGTGTAATCTACGCCGAGGGTTTTCAGACGGGTAAACCGTTCCTGTCCCGGAGCGCGACAGGAAACATATTTCCCCGGTTTTATTTCATAGCCTGCCGCCTGCAACCGGGATAGTAATTCTTCAAAACTTGATACTTGGGGAATGAGTGCGTCTACCGCAATTTTAAGCTTGCCTTTCCAACTTGTCCCTGTCTTTTCGACTTGATATTCTGCATAGCTTTTTCCTTTGCTGCCTTTCCCTGGAACGACCACAGACAGCCCGTTTTCCCGGCATAGTCTGTCACTTATATTGCGTATGCCGTAATAGCTGCGTTTGTTGGAATTGTACTTGTGGTAATCTACAAAATTCACCGCGCAAAAAATGATGTGGTTATGGATATGTTCCTTGTCAATATGCGTTGTTAAGACATACTCATGCTGTCCCTTTGTAACCGCGTCGGCAAGCTGCCGCCTGATTTCATGTGCCTTTTCATAATCGACTTCTCCCGGCGCAAAGGACTGTATCAAATGGTGGGCTAAATTGTTCCCCTTATCCAACGCCTGCGCTATGGTAAATTCAAACTCAATATCTGCCGTTTCATAGCTACACCCAAAAGAGGACACCAGTATTTTTTCGTCGGTTTTATCCGGGTTCTGGATATAGTCAAGGGCTTTACTCAACGTGCTTTTAATAGGCTTAATCTTTGTAACCGCCATATCTCTGCAAGCACCCCCTTTATTTCTTCCATAAAGTGCTGCAACAGCTATTAGGACACGCAAGCATTAAAACAACTATGGACAGATATGTTCATGTTACGGACGAGTCACTGGTAAATGCCATACGCCAATTTCAACAGGCTACGCCGCCAGTTACAAAAAAAGGGCGTAAAAAGGGCGTACAAGAAATCTAAAGAAAGGCGAAAACCCCGATAAATCAAGGGTTTTCGGACAGGTAAAAGATATCTGCTTGATACCTGCCTGACTGCGCAGGATCAGTTCAAGGCCGTCATGGATTACTTCAGAATCCCTTATTAAGATTTTGTTTGGATTGCGCTATTTGACTGTATTAAATCCGTAAAAATCAAAACCGACCATAGTGAAAGAGAAAATTTTTTCACTATGGTCGGTTTTAGAATTTAGTGGTCACTTAGGTTGCTTACTTCATCCTCAACTATTTCACTTTGAAGAAGTTTTATCTATACTCTTTCTCCGCTTATAAAGCCTTACTTTCTACTGTTTTTTTCAGAAGTTAACTCTGAATAAGATGGAAGCTTCAAGGATGCAACCCCCACCTTATTAGTAAGATACCTCACAAAGGAAGATAACCGTCGATAAGATTCTGGAACAGCCTCTTTCTTCATTGCCTCCGCAATTTCAGTTACTGTACTCTCACTCTTTTTCACATCATAAATACTTTCTTGTGTGATATGAAGTTTTATACTCTCATCCTTTGTGTAAATTGAAAGATCCAGAATAATTTTCACAAAGCTTGGTTTCTTCGGATCATCTACTCCCCCCTTAATAGAAAGTGACTGTTTTGTAGATTTGTCATCCTTTTGCTTTTCATCTTGTTTAGCCTCGGCCAATTTAAAGTCAACACAAGGCATTATACTCTTATGGTAAGATAGAATATCTTGTTTCATACACGTATACCCTCATAGCTAAGCTGAAATTGCCCGTTCTCACAATCGTACTCATTTCTGCAATCCCAGTCTTTTCCTTTTGTAATCTCTTTATCAAAAATTATTTCACATATCGATTTTCTAGGGTATTCTACTTGTGACGACACATAGCCAACAATATCAATATGATACGCCTCTCTAAAGGATGCTACAATTTTCTCAAAGAAACTTTTTTCGGCAAAATTTTGAAGTTCTTTTGCATATGCTGCAACTTGCTCAGGATATAAACAAAGCGGTGCTCCTTTTGGAAGTGCGTCACATTCCAACAACCGTTCTGCCAGAGTAGCTTCCATCGAGCTTTCTCTACCGTCCCAGTAAATTCTGTATATCCACACTTTTTGGCCCTGAACCCCCAACACTTCCTGAGGAGATTTACCATTATTTGTCATTTGTAATAGCTGTCCGATGGTAACTGGATAGATCACCCACGTTTCAAAATCTCTCATCTCTGCACAATGACAAAAATAACGGTTCCCATTTTCATCTATGCAAGCAGATAAAAGAGGTATTCCATCATATTCCAGAAAAATTTCTTCTAAATATAATTCTTTTCCAAACCGTTGTGCAAAAGATTCATCCTCAAACATCTTTTCCTTGGTCATCTTCTCCCTCCTTCAAGACCTCAAATAATGGCAGTATTTCCTTTTCTTTACTTATCGTACTAAAAATCCACCAATCACAGTGTGTCCTACGCTTTTGTTCTTTTCTCTCAATCGTGCGTTGATTATAACCTGTATCTGCTGCAATCATACCAACTGCCATCCGCGCATTAGGCGGATTACGCATTGAGTATACTCTCACTAGGTTTGCTTCTTCAAGATTCAGAAATACCGATGTGGAATATGTTCCAATATCATTTAATTGACGCTTCGTTATTTTTTTACCACGTCTTTTATAGTCGTGAAATGTTGAATCAAAGTTTTCAGCTTTAAGTTCTCCATCGTATAGGATTCGATAGACTGGCTTTACTTCCTTGGTAGTCGCACCGGCTTCAATCAGTTTTTCTTCAAAATCTTCCGGGTAGTCTTCTGGGTATTTTTCATTCACAGTCTCCACTCCAATCTGTCAAACCCCATTCTAACCTTATATTTATATAGTATATCATACCATATTGCACCCCCTTTTAGCAAGATTTTTATCACAGTATCCTTTGTTGAATCCATTAAATTTCATTTTATTATCGTTTGTTTTTATATTCTGTGATTTGACATAGGTATTATAGCAATGTACCCGAAACCTCTGAGCCGAAAGACTCAGGGGCTATTTTTATGTCTGGAGGTGAGCATTTTTGTTATTTCGCACCATCACTATCATTATTACCATCGTATTTTAAAGCGCAACAGCGCAGAAAGGAAAAAACGCAATGGATTTTTGGCCCGAAATCATCAAAGAAGTTGGAACGGTGCTGATTGATGTTCTCGTTCTGATTGCTGAAGAAATCGAAAACAATGACTAATTTGAAAAGGAGATTTTACTATGTCTGCAAATGTTGAAACTATGTTCTCTGTCCGCGAAACCCCTTGGCACGGCCTTGGCCGTATTGTCATGGATGCCCCTGCAAGCCATGAGGCATTGGAGCTGGCCGGTCTGGATTGGCAGGTCGAGAGCCGCAACATCTACTCCGGCACTGGTGCTATGATTCCCGGCTACCGTGCCAATGTCCGCAGCACCGATGATGCTGTGCTTGGTGTCGTATCTGACCGTTATCGCATCGTGCAGAACGAAGAAGCATTCCAGTTCACCGATGATCTGCTGGGTGAAGGTGTCACTTATGAAACTGCTGGTTCCTTGCAGGGCGGCAAGAAGGTCTGGATGCTGGCGAAGCTGCCGGAGAAGTACATCATCGCCGGAGACGAAGTGACACCGTATCTTGTGTTCTTCAACAGCCATGATGGCAGTTCTGGTGTAAAAGTCGCTATGACCCCGGTTCGAGTGGTCTGCCAGAACACCCTAAATCTGGCTCTGGGCACGGCAAAGCGCATCTGGACTGCCCGCCACACTGAAAATGTTCTGCTCCGTGTGCAGGATGCCCGTGAAACCTTACAGCTTGCCAACAGCTACATGGGGGAGCTGGGCAAGGGCATCCATGAGCTGACCACCATCAAGTTGTCTGACCGCAAGGTGCAGGAGTTCATCAACGAGTTCTTCCCCATCACGGAAGACTTAACCGATGGCCAGCGGAAGAATAACCTGCGCTTGCAGGAAGATTTGAAGACTCGCTATTATAATGCACCCGATCTGGAGTGGGTCGGCAAGAATGGATGGCGGTTCGTGAACGCTGTTTCCGACTTTGCCACCCATGCAGATCCCATCCGTAAAACCCGCAACTACAACGAAAATCTGTTCCTGCGCACCGCAGAGGGCAATCCCATGATCGACAAGGCTTACAAGATGGTGCTGGCAGCAGCATAAAGGAGGACGTATGAACGATGTGAGCAACCGGGTTGTCCGGGAATTTTCTGAGTTCCTGAACAGCATTGAAGCCGATTTCCCGAAGCCGACTTGTACTACAGCATACGAGATCACGATGAAAAGCACCATCGTCAGTGCCCTGATTACGCTGGACACCGAAAAGCAGATGGACGAGCGTTTCTGGAACCATCTCCGGGTGCAGCGGAATATTCTGGATTTCCTGTATACCCTGTGGCTGGACGATGACCGCACCTTGGTGGATGAGTTTTCTACTATTATTAGAGACTTGGTGGAATGTGATTTCTCCATTGTAGAAGAACACATGAAAGAGAGGTTGAATATTGCATGAAAAGGCTTGTATCTACATTGAATTTGACCAAAGAAGATTGGCTCCGTTATCGCAAATGCGGTATTACCGGCACGGATGCCGGGGCTATCCTTGGCCTGAATCCCTATCGCTCTGCATTTCAGGTGTACCACGACAAAATCAGCGATACCGTTGAAAACATCGACAATGAAGCTATGCGGCAAGGCCGTGACTTGGAGAATTATGTGGCGCAGCGCTTCACCGAGACCACCGGTCTAAAGGTGCGCCGTGCAAATGCTATCTACCAGAGCGAGGAACATCCGCTACTTCTGGCAGACTTTGATCGTCTGATCGTTGGGCAGAAAGCAGGACTGGAATGCAAAACGGTCTCACCGTTTTCTGCGGACAAGTGGGCTGATGGGAAAATCCCGGCTCATTATCTGGCGCAGGTTGACCACTACTTAGCCGTCAGCGGTTTCGACTGTTGGTATGTGGCAGCTCTGATTTTCGGCAAAGAGCTGGTGATCCACAAGATCGTGACAGATAAGCAGGTGCTTTCTGATCTCATTGATAAGGAAGAACTTTTCTGGACAAACCATATTGTGCCCCAGATTCCCCCTGCACCCAACGGTTGTGATTGTGACACCCAGCAGATCAACCAGATGTATGAGGTGGACAACCGGGACAAGACCGCTGACCTGAGTGCTCTACATGGACTTCTGGACAAGCGGCAGGAGCTTTCCGACCAAATCGAGCAGATGGAACAGGAGAAAACGGCTATCGAGCAACAGGTCAAACTGAAAATGCAGGATGCCGCCTATGGCACAGCACCGGGCTATAAGGTGTCGTGGGTGTCCTCCGAAAGCAAACGTGTGGAGTCCCAGCGTTTGCGGAAAGAGCAGCCGGATATTTTCAACCAGTACAGCAAAAATGTAAGCAGCCGCAGGTTCACCATCGTTCATGCGGCATAATTGTATGGCGGCAGAGAGCAGCTTCTCTGCTGCCTTTTTTCTTGGAGGGTTATTATGGCTACGGAAAATCCATTCGTAAAATTATTTGCTATCGACTTCAAAGATCATCTGGAAGTCAAAAAGTCCGGCAACACGGAACTGAAATATGTAAGCTGGGCGTATGCCTGGGCAGAGGTGAAGAAGCTGTATCCCACTGCCAACTATGAGGTCAAGAAATTCAACGGCCTGCCCTATGTTTATGACCCCATAACCGGATTCATGGTGTATACCACTGTCACGATTGAGGGCGTTTCGCACGAAATGTGGCTGCCTGTACTGGATGGCGCAAACAAAGCCATGAAAGCTGTGCCTTACACCTATACCACCCCGAAATGGGACTACAATCCGCAGACCCGCCGCCGTGAAAAGATCGGCATGGAAGAACGCACCGTAGAAGCAGCCCCTATGTTCGATGTGAATAAGGCTATCATGCGGTGCTTAGTGAAGAACCTTGCTATGTTCGGCCTTGGTCTCTATGTCTACGCTGGAGAGGATTTGCCGGAAGATGCTGCACCGCAGCCGGAGGCAGAACCGCAAAAGCAGCCGAAACCGAGATCCGCTAGCCCGAAGCAGGAACAGCCGCCTGTGCCCTGCATCTGTGCCCGGTGCAACCAGCCTATCAAGAGGGTCAAGCTGAAGGATGGCTCCATCATGCAGGCGGCAGAGTTTGCCGCCACCCATGAGGGAATGTGCGCTGACTGCTATAAGGCTACAAGGCTAAACGTAGCATAAGGAGAAGGAGATTTTACGATGAAAGAAGGAAAAATCAAAGTCCTTGCGCTCCTGCCAATGGAGCTGCCAAAGGAAATCGAGCTGGACAACATCCTTGAAGCCATGCAGAAATTTGTAGGCGGGCTGATCGAATGCATCACATTGAGTGACACCGGTTCAGCGGTCACACTGGTCTGCAATGATGAAGGCAAGCTGCTTGACCTGCCGCTCAATCGTCCGCTGTGGGATGGAGCCGATGTTCTTGCCGGGCCGGGATTTCTGGCCGGATGCGACAACGAAGGGAATCTGACTTCCCTGCCGCAGAGTGCAATGGATTTCTACAAAGAGAAGTTTAGAGCTTTTATCATTGAAATTTAAGGAGGAACGCCTTATGACCTTTAATGCAATGACCGAACACTACGAGGAAATTACGGTTTGCGGAAAGCCTGCGCTGTTCACCAGCATCCGCATCAAGAGAGATACTGTCCCGGATGGCCTGTACGCCTACGATGTCCGGCACGACGATGAGTGCCGGGGCATCCCTTGTGAGATCGCGCCCTTTGTGATGGTCAACCACTGGGGCACCATTATCCTTGCGGAACCGCTGGAACTGCCGGATGATGGGCGGCGATATATTGACGAGGACACCGACTGGAACTACGCTCCTTTGGATGGCGAGGACACCGCCAATCACAAACCGTGCACTACCATTTCTGATTTTATGACTGCCTATGCCCACTAAAACTGTATTAAAAATACCGTATATTCTGTTTTGTATTAAAATCAGCCGTTTTCAGGCCATTTCAAGGTGCAAAACACAGTCTTAAAAATGTCGCTCGTTATCTTTGAGCCAGAAAGGAGACGCATGAACATCTATGGCTATTGCCGTATCTCTACGGCAAAGCAGAGCATTGACCGTCAGATCCGCAACATCAAGGCCGAGTACCCGACTGCCCATATCGTGCAGGAAGCCTATACCGGCACATCCATCTTTCGTCCGGAGTGGCCGAAGCTCTACCGAGTTCTGAGAGCAGGAGATACGGTGGTGTTCGATTCGGTGTCCCGGATGTCCAGAAATGCAGAAGAAGGTTTTGCTCTGTACGAAGACCTCTATCATAAGGGTATCCGGCTGGTGTTCTTGAAAGAACACCACATCGACACCGAGACCTACAAAAAAGCCCTGTCCGGCAGCATTGCCATGACAGGGACAAATGTGGACTTCATCTTAAAGGGCATCAACGAGTATCTGATGGCCTTGGCAAAGGAGCAGATCAAACTGGCCTTTGAGCAGTCCGAAAAAGAAGTTGCCGATCTGCACCAGCGCACCCGTGAGGGACTGTTGACCGCCCGGCTGAACGGCAAGCAGGTTGGCCGCAAAAAGGGTGTTGGATTTGAAACGAAAAAAGCCAAAGATTCTATGGTAATTATAACTGTTCTTGGCCACCAGCACAAGTGCAACCGGCAACCTTTTCTTACCCGAACATGGATTTCAGTTCACTGATTCAACAGGATGATGCGCAGATTTCCTTTCAAGCGCTTATCACACCATAAGGCAAAATGTACGCTAATTCAAGCAGATATGCTTATCATGAAGCAATCCGCTTCGCATTCAATTTTAATTTCAGGAGGAAAACACTATGAGCACTCATACCAACATCAACATGTCCACCGCTGCTTCCAATTTTGCAGCCGATCTCAGCTCGGAACCGATTTCCTTTCCGAACACCGATACATCCATCAAAAAGTCCGTCCTGTTCGTGCCGCTCAATGAAAAGTGGTTGTTGACGATTCCAGAGGCTGCTGCCTATTTTGGTGTAGGCCAGAACCGCATTTCTGAGCTTTCCTTGCAGGATGGGTGCAAATTCGTTGTGTTCGTGGGGGCTAAGAAACTCATCAAGCGGAAGAAGTTTGAGGAGTTTTTGGACGAGCAATACGCCATCTGATACCCTATAACGCCCGCTGAAGGGCTTGCATAAACTACGCCCGCATGATACAATAAAATGTGTTATGTGGGCTCTTTTTATCTCGAAAGGAGCCACAAACATGGGCAAAAATCTTAAAGGAAAAGAGCTCGGAAAGGGGCTTGGTCAGCGAAAAGACGGCTTGTACTATGCGCGTTGCCGAAATTACCGTGGTGAGCGTGAGGAACGCTGCTTCAAGACCCTGCCAGAAGCCAAAAATTGGCGACAGGAACAGCTCTATCTACGCTTACACCCTGAAGGTCGGACTGTGGCATCGCCCAATATGACGGTGGACGCATGGTTCAATCAATGGGTCAAGGATGTCGTTGGCAACCGTGCTCCGAACACTGTTCGGAATTATCGGGAGCGATACGAGCACAACATTCAGCCATTCATCGGTTCTATGCTGCTGCGCGATGTCAAGCAGATCGACTGTCAGCGGATTTTGAACGCCATGGAGGACGACTACGCCGGTTCAACCATCCGGCAGACCTATATGACAATGGGTACGTTCTTCAAAAGCGCCAGAGAGAACGACCTCATTGCCAAACACCCAATGGACGGTGTCCGCTACACAAAGCCCGTTCGTGCACCTGATGATATCCACTTTTTGACCGTAGCTGAGCAGAAACAGTTTTTGGATGCTGCCAAGCATTCCCATAACTACGCTCAGTATGCGCTGATTCTGGAAACAGGCTTACGCACTGGTGAAATGATCGGTCTGACATGGGATGCTATTAATTGGGAAAAGCATACTCTGACCGTCAACAAAACTTTGGAGTATCGTCACAAGCAGGGCGTGTGGCGTGCTGGCCCTCCGAAAACGGAATCCAGCTACCGCACCATTCCTCTGACCGACACCGCTTACGACATCCTGCGGGAAATCTATGACACCAGAGAATACCGCAAGGAATCGAAAGACCTGTCCACTGTCCTGACCTTTATGGATCGTAAGACTGGTCAGAAGCGGAAATTGGTTATGCGTGATTTGGTGTTCATCAACTGGCGCACCGGAATGCCCGCCAAGAACAGCTCCTATGACACTCACCTCTACAAGCTGTGCGACGATGCAGGGATCGAGCGATTCTGTATGCACGCTCTGCGCCATACATACGCTACCCGCGCCATTGAGAGCGGAATGCAGCCCAAGGTCCTGCAAAAGCTGCTGGGTCACGCCAGTATCACGACCACTATGAACCGCTATGTTCATGTAACAGACGATTCTATGAAAAAGGCCGTAGCGCAGTTCGCAAAGGCACAGGAAGCACAAAAAGGGTGAGTAAAGGGTGAGTAAATCCAATTTTCCCACCCAACGCCAAATTCAGTTCTCGCAAAAAACAACTTATATCCGTTCCATATAGCTGTTTATCATCTACATCATAAAAGGAGAAATCATAAAAATGAAATTAGGTATCGTCGGCCTGCCGAACGTCGGCAAGTCCACTCTGTTCAATGCCATCACCTCCACCAAGAACGCAGAAGCCGCAAACTATCCCTTCTGCACCATCGAGCCGAACAGCGGCATCGTGGCCGTGCCGGACAAGCGTCTGGACAAGCTGGCCGAGATCTGGCAGACCAACAAAAAGACCCCTGCCATCGTGGAGTTTGTGGATATCGCGGGCCTTGTGAAGGGTGCCAGCCAGGGTGCAGGCCTTGGCAACAAGTTCCTGGGCCACATCCGCGAGTGCGACGCCATTGTGCATGTGGTGCGCTGCTTTGACGATGACAACATCATCCATGTGGTGGAGGATGTTTCCAAGGCTGAGGCCGTGGACCCCATTGCTGACATCGATGCCATCGACTACGAGCTGATCCTGTCCGACCTTGAGGTGGTGCAGAACCGCGCAGGCCGCATGGCAAAGGCCGCCAAGAGCGGCAACAACAAGGGTGCTGCCGCCGAAGCCGCATGGCTGCAGCAGCTGGCCGACCACCTGAGCGCCGGCAAGCCTGCCCGCAGCTTCGATTTTGACGAGGGCGATGCCGAGCAGCAGACCGTGCTGCATGAAATGGGCCTGCTGAGCGCTAAGCCGGTGCTGTACGCCTGCAACGTGGGCGAGGACGACCTGATGGAGGGCATCGAAAACAACAAGTATGTCCCGCTGGTGGCCGCACGCGCCAAGGAAGAGGGCGCACGCTACATTCCCATCTGCGCCAAGACCGAGGAGGATATCGCCGACTACTCTCCCGAGGAAAAGAAGGCTTTTCTGGCTGAAATGGGCATTGAAGCCAGTGGTCTGGACAACCTCATCACTGCCAGCTATGATCTGCTGGGCCTGATCTCCTTCCTGACCGACGGCAAGAAGGAGTGCCGCGCATGGACCATCCGCAAGGGCACCAAGGCACCGCAGGCTGCCGGTAAGATCCACAGCGATTTCGAGCGCGGCTTCATCCGTGCCAGCGTCATTGGCTACAGCGATCTGGAAGCCAACAACTTCGATTACGCCGCCGTCAAGGCCAAGGGTCTGCAGCGCACCGAGGGCAAGGAATACGTTGTCAACGATGGCGATGTGATCGAGTTCCTGTTCAACGTCTGATTTTCGGCAAAGATGTCACTTCCGGTTTCGCCCCTTCCCGTGAAAAAGTAAGTTTCAAAAGCCCGCAGGCTTTTGGAACTTACAAAATTAAAAATAAATTTCTGCTATCTATGGCCAGAGCGCACGCGTCGGCCATTTAAAATCGTAAAAGAGGTTTCCTATGATTTTCGGTATTATGGGCGCAATGCCCGATGAAGTCGATCAGCTGTGTGCAAAGCTGGAGAATGTCACCGTGGAGCCCTACGGCGGCGTGGATTACCACAAGGGCACGCTGGCCGGCAAACAGGTGGTGGTGTGCTGTGCCGGCATGGGCAAGGCCAATGCCGCCGCCACCACGCAGGTGCTCATCACAAAATTCGGCGCGGAGAAGATCATCTTTTCCGGCATCGCAGGCAATATGACATCGAAGATCGGCATTGGCGATGTGGTCATCGGCAAGACCGTGCTGTACCACGACGCACAGCTGGACATGATCTGCCAGAACCCGCCGTTCCTCAAGGAATACACCGGCGACCCGGAGCTGATCGCTGCCGCCGAAAAAGCCTGCGCCAAAGCGGGTGTGAAGGCTCTGGTGGGCAAGATTGCCACCGGCGACCTGTTTGTGGGCGACAGTGAAACCAAGGCTGCCATTGAAGCCAAATGCGCCCCCGACTGCGTGGAGATGGAAGGTGCCGCTGTGAGCCAGATCGCCGCCAAGAACGGTGTGCCCTGCGTCATCCTGCGCGCCATGAGCGACAACGCTGACGAGGACGGCCACGAGGTGCTGGTGGTGAAAAAGTTCAGCATTGCGGAATATGTAGCCACCGCCACCCGCATCGTGGCAGCAATGGTGGAAGCACTGTAAAAGGATGTGCCGCTTTTGCGGCAATGACCCCGCCCATCAGGCAGCTGTACCTGACGGACGGGGTCGCTTTTTTCATGCGCCGCAGCGCAGCCTTATAAGAACTGTTCCAGCTTTACCCGGCTATCCTCCTGAAACTCCTGCAGCCTTTGGGCAAGGCGCTTTGCGCCGGGCGCGGCATTGGGGTAGTCCTTCTGGGCCTTCACGCAGTCCACCACCCCCATGCCGCTGCCCTGTGTGAGCATCTCGGCCAGATTGCGGGTGGACTTATCCGTGAGGGTCTTCATACTGATGCCCATTTTCGTGTTCAGCTTTGCCATGGCGCTCTGCCCCTGCGCGGTGCCGCCGCAGGCCTCGATGGCGGTGTGCGCTTCCTGATTGAGCTGGTGGTACACATTGCGCTGGCGCAGCAGCTCGGCCTTGAACTGCACATCGTCGGTCATCGGCACGATCTGTTCCAAGGTGTTCTTGCCCATCTCGGTATTCTGCACCACGGCTTCCAGCAGGTTCAGGTTGTCGTTTTTCTGGTTTTCCATACAAAAAATCCCCCTTCTGGCCTTAGTCTGCGCCAAAAGGGGGATTTTATACACTGGTTTTATTCTGCACGCATTTGATCGCCGCCGGCGTTCTGTGCCTCCCGCAGGCGTGCATCGCACAGCTCGTACAGCGCCTGCCAATTCTTTGCGGCGACCTCCTCCAGCCCGGCTGCGCCGCAGCTCAGGGTAAAGGGCACCCGGCGCATCATGCCGGTGGTGGTGATGCATTCCCGGGGCATCTGCCGATACAGGTTCTGCATTTCCTCTGCCAGCTGCTTGCCGTCGGCATCCAGACAGCCCACCGCAAAGATGCTGCCGGTCAGGCGGCAGACCACGCGGGCCGCAGGGGTATCAAAGCTCTTTTTCCACTGGTTGCCCACAAAGCAGTGCAGCTGGTCCATCACAGGCTGGCCGTAGGTATCCCGCAGCTTCTGGCCGTTGTCGATGCTCACCAGCGCCACAGCCGCCTTGCGGCCCTGCGCTGCACACTGTTCCAGCTTTTGGGCAAACACCGTTTCCAGATAGCGGCGGTTGTACACGCCGGTAAGGAAATCGTGGTTCATATCCTCGCGGCACAGTTCCCGCTCCCGGGGTGTCATGCGCTCTTCCGGCAGCACATTGCCTGCCAGCGGTGCGCACATTTCCAGCTCCCAGCATTTGCCGTCCGCTTCCACTCTGCGGTGCAGCACACAGTCCACACGGCCATTGCGCAGCTCGTAGTCCACCCGCAGGCCATCGTCCTGCCAGCCGTCACAAAGCGGTGCTTCGGTCAGGGTCACTGCCTCAAATACGGCCTGCGCTGAGCGCGCAAGTTCCCGTAGATCCTGCTCGGTACATTCTTTCTTCATGTAATTTTCCCCATCATCTGCGCACGCGGCGCTCCCGTATCCCGCGTGCAGTCACCTGTTCCCCATACGTTCAGGAACCATCTGCCGCATTATGCATCCCGCGCCCGCCCTGTTTCCGGAAATGCCGGGAACGCATCAGGTAAAGAAAAATGGCATAATGCCGCTTTAGCAACATTATACCATTCAGCTTCCGATTTTACCAGCAAAACGCACAATTTTCTGCCGGAGTTTTTACATTTTCGTCAAATTGCTAAGCTCCCGCCGCTCTGCGCCTTCTGTTTATACGCGGCAGTACACACTGCACTCGTCGTGGATGGTCTTGGCCAGTGCCTTGGCGGCAAAGCCGTCAGCGGCGCGCCATGCCCAGTTTCCGCCCAGCTTGCCGGGGGTATTCAGGTGTGCTTCCGCGCCCAGACCCAGCCAGTCGTACATGGGGATGATGGCCCGGTCAGCCACCGACCCCAGCGCTGCGCGCAGCAGAGCGATGCGGACATCATCGGTCCGGATGGCCGCCAGCTCCTTTGCGGTGGGCTTTACGCCGGTCAGGTGCAGGTAAGCGGCAGCGGCAGCCTTTTCCTTTTCGGAAGCGCCGTTCTCCCACCAGTCGGTCAGGGTGGTGTTATCGTGGGTGCCGGGATATACCACGCTGTTCTTGACGTGGTTGTGGGGCAGATACTCGTTGTCCCCGCCGCCAAAGGCGAACTGCAGCACCTTCATGCCCGGGAAGGTGCTGTCGGCCAGCAGCTTTCGCACGCTGGGGAACAGTTCGCCCAGATCCTCGGCAATGATGGGCAGCTTGCCAAGGGCAGCTTCCAGCGCATCGAACAGCTCCATGCCGGGGCCGTTCTCCCACTTGCCGGTGCGGGCGGTGGTGCTGTCCGCCGGGATGGCCCAATAGGTATCGAAGCCGCGGAAGTGGTCGATGCGCAGCAGGTCGTAGATGCCCAGTGCGTGGCGCACCCGGCGCACCCACCACGCGTAGCCAGTCTTTTTGTGGTAGGCCCAGTTGTACAGCGGGTTGCCCCACAGCTGACCGTCGGCAGAGAAGTAATCCGGCGGGCAGCCCGCCACACGGGCAAAGCCGCCGTCGGCATCCAGCTCAAACAGCGCGCCGCCCACCCATGCATCCACCGAGTCGGCAGAGACATAGATGGGGATGTCGCCCAGGATCTGCACGTCCTTTTTGTTGGCGTAGGCCTTCACTGCCTGCCACTGGGCCGCAAACTTGTACTGCACGAACTTCCAGAAGCCGATCTCTTCCTCGTTTTCGGCGGCAAAGGCAGCAAGGGCCTTCTTGTCGCGCAGGCGGTAGGGCTTGTCCCACTCCACCCAGTTCTTCATGCCGTTGGCCACTTTCAGGGCCATGTACAGGGCGTAGTCGTCCAGCCATTCCTCATTGGCGAGGGTAAAGGCATAATAATCATCCGGGAAGTAATAGCTGCAGCCGTGCAGCCCTGCGCACTGCTTGCGCCATGCGGCGTAGGCGGTGCGCAGGACTTTAAAGCGGCTCACATACAAAGTGCCGTAGTCCACCTCTTTGGGGTCTGTGCCCCATTTTTCGGCCTTGAGCTGGGCGGCGGTGAGCAGGCCTTCTTCCTTCAAAGCGTCGAGGTCGATAAAATAGGGGTTGCCCGCAAAGGCCGAGCAGCTCTGATAGGGGCTGTCACCGTAGCCGGTGGGACTGAGCGGCAGGATCTGCCAGATCTTCTGGCCCGCTTGTGCCAGAAAATCCACAAACTTGAATGCTTCCTTGCCAAAGCAGCCAATACCGTAAGGGCCGGGCAGGCTGGACACCGGCATCAGGATTCCACTTTCACGCATGCTATTACCTTCCTCATTTTTAACATTTTATGGGAATATCGTTGTTTCTTATCATAACATATCCGCAGACTATTTTCCACAGGCAAAAAACGTGGTATACTTATTTTTAAACTGGGTGTGTATCCCTTTTTCGATTTTAAATAGCCTCCGCTTTCGCTCTGGCTATGTTCAGCGGAATCCAGATTTTTTATTTCGCGTTTGTCGCGGCCTGCGGAACTTGTCGGGGCAAGGCCCCTCCATCTGCTGACGCAGACCGCTCGCCGCTTAAAAGCCCCACCGGGGCTTTCATTGCTGCGCAAACGCGGTCCGCTCCAAACGCATTTTCACCAGAAGGGCCGAAACCGGCAGATGCAGTAAAATCTCTTTTGTTGTTGGCCTTTACGGCCCCTTGCGTGAAAAAGCAGAATTGGAACGACCGCAGTCGTTCCAATTCTGCAAAAATAAAAATAAATTTTCCGCTGAATATGGCCAGAGCCTGCGGCGGCCATTTTAAATCGTCAAACTGCACCCTGAACAGGAGGTACCCGCGCCATGCAGCGCACTGAAAAATATTTTGAACAGGACGCTTTCCGCACCCAGTGCGAAAGCATCATCCTTGCCGCAGAGCCGGACGAAAAGACCGGCGGCGGGCGCATTGCGCTGGACGGCACGGTGTTCTACCCGGAGGGCGGCGGTCAGCCTGCCGACCGGGGCACCCTGACCCTGCCGGACGGTGCCACGCTGAATGTGACCGATGTGCACGAGCATGACGGCATCCTCTGGCACAGCGTGGACGCTCTGCCGGAAAGCGCTGTTCCCGGCACTGCCGTTTCCGGCTGCATCGACTGGGAATGGCGCTTTGACAAAATGCAGCAGCACACCGGTGAGCACATCCTTTCCGGCATCCTGCACCAGATGTTCGGGGCCGAGAACGTGGGCTTCCACATCGGTTCCGAGGCTGTGCGCATGGACACCAGCGTGCCCATTTCTGCCGAGGGCCTGCAGGCAGCCGAGTTTGCCGCCAACCGCATCGTGTGGCAGGATGTGCCGGTGCTGGTCAGCTACCCCACCCGGGAGGAGCTTGCCGCCCTTGTCTACCGCTCCAAAAAGGAGATCGAAGGGCAGGTGCGCATCGTGACCATTCCCGGTGCGGATGTCTGCGCCTGCTGCGGCACCCACACCCGCACCACCGGACAGGTGGGACAGATCAAAATTCTGGCCAGCGAGAACTACAAGGGCGGCGTGCGGCTGAGCGTGGTGTGCGGCCAGCGGGCATTGCTTGCTGCACAGGCTATGCGCCAGCGGCAGGCAGAGATCGGGGCGCTGCTCTCGGCCAAGGCCGACCAGACCGCTGTGGCGGTGCATCGCGTCTACGATGAGTATACTGCGCTCAAGTTTACACACTTTGGCGTATGTTCTCAGCTGTTCGATGCACTTGCCCAGCTGGCAAACCCCGGTGAGGATGCCATCCGCACAGTGCCCGGCCTTGACCCGGACGGCCTGCACCGGCTGGCGGTGCGCCTGACCGAAGCCACCACCGGTCTCTGCGCCGCCCTGACCCCCACCGAAAAGGGCACCGGCTACTGCATCGCGCAGGCAGACGGCGATGTGCGCGCCCTGACCAAAGCCCTGAACACCGCCCTGAACGGACGCGGCGGCGGCAAGCCCGGCATCTGTCAGGGCAGCTGCGCTGCTGCACCGGAACAGGTGGAGGAATTTTTGCGGGAGCAGAATTTGTAAGCATCCTCGCCCTCTCAGGCGCTGACGCGCCAGATTCCCCCTTTTGTCGCTGCGCGATATCTTCCCCCGGAGCGGGGGAAGTCTTTCCTCTCAGGGGGAGCTTCTATTGCAAAACCGAATAGCTTTCCCTCTTATAGTCAAAAAGCTCCCCCTTTCGGGGGAGCTGCCGAGCGAATGCGAGGCTGAGAGGGTTCACAACATCAAGGAGAACAACAAACTATGAGAATGCGTTTCAAACCCTATGCCCACGACGAGCTGATGGCAGCCGACTTCCATGTGCACGAGCCGCTGATCTGGGGCAGCAAGTGGCACGCCCAGTACGCCCGCCCGGAGCAGCCCTTTGTGCTGGAACTGGGCTGCGGCAAGGGCGGCTTCATCTCCCAGTTGGCCTGCGCCCACCCGGAAAACAACTATCTGGGCATCGATATCACCGATAAGGTGCTCATCCTCGCCAAGCGCAAGATCGAAGCCGCCTATCAGGCTGCAGGCCGCCCCATCGACAACGTGAAGATCATGAGCACCGACATCGAGCGCATCAAGGGGGTCATTACCGCCGAGGATACGGTCAGCCGCATCTACATCAACTTCTGCAACCCGTGGAGCAAGAACGGCTCTTCCCACAAGCACCGCCTCACCTACCCGCGCCAGCTCATCAACTACCGCGAGTTCCTCAAGGACGGCGGCGAGATCTACTTCAAGACCGACGACGATGATCTGTTCCGCGACAGTCTGGAATACTTCCCCGCTTCCGGCTACGACATCGAGTGGATGACCTTTGACCTCCATGAGAACGAGCCGGAGTGGAACATCCGCACCGAACACGAGGGCATGTTCACCGAAATGGGCATCAAGATCAAGGCCCTGATCGCCCGCAAGGACCCGGACCCCGCCAGCGTGACATGGATCGAGCCGAAGATCCTCAAGCGTCAGGCCCGCGAAGCCGCCGAGGCCGAGGCTGCTGCCAAGACTGCACAGGAAGGCGAAGACAATGAATGACCCCTGCGAGATCTGCCTGAACAATGTGCAGGATGAGTATGGCAGCTGGTACTGTGCTCAGGGCGGCTGTCTGGACGAGGACGAGATGGCCCGCTATCTTTCCCGCAGCACAGCCGCCTGCCCGTTCTTTGAGCCGGGCGATGAATACAAGATCGTACAAAAACAGAACTGACCTGCACAGCAGCATGATTCTCACAGGAGGTGTTTTATGCTCAACTTTCTCACGACCACCACAGTATGCGGCTTTTCGCTGTATCATGTGCTGGCCTTCTTCCTCATTTATTCCTGCACCGGCTGGTGTCTGGAGGTCATCTTTGCCGCCGCCACCACCGGTCAGCTGGTGAACCGCGGCTTTCTCAACGGCCCGGTGTGCCCCATTTACGGCTTCGGCATGGTCATCGTGCTGTTCGCCCTGACCCCTCTGCAGGACAGCGTCCTGCTGCTGTACATCGGCGGTGTCATCCTGCCCAGTGCGCTGGAACTGGTAGGCGGCTGGGCACTGTATAAGCTCTATCACACCCGCTGGTGGGACTACAGCGACTTTCCCTTCAACATTGGCGGCTATATCTGTCTGGAATTCAGCCTGCTGTGGGGCGTGGGCACGCTGGTGGTCATGCGCATCGTCCACCCGGTCGTCGCCGGTCTTGTGGATATGGTCCCGCCCTTTGTGGGCTTTGTCGTTATGTGTGTGCTCTATGCGGTCTACGCGGCAGACGTAGTCGTTACGGCCTTTGCCGCCTCCGGTCTGGCCAAGACGCTGGATGCCATGGAGCAGCTGGCTGACAGTATCCATGCCGTCAGCGATGCCATGACCCAGCTGCTGGGCACCACCACCCTGAACGCCGACCAGAAGCTGGACGAGCAGCGCCTGCAGTTCAAGCTTGCCGCCGCCGAGGCCCGCGAAGCCGCACCGGAAAAGCGTGCCCTGCGTGAAACGCTGGCCGCCGTCCGTGCCAAGACCGCTGAGGCCCGCGAGGCGGCAAAGCATGCTTCCGAGATCGCCAAGCTCAACACGGCCGAAGCCGCCAAGGCTGCACAGCTGGCCGCCAAGGGCACGATAGAGCGCGCTGCCGAGCTGCTGCGTCTGGAACAGCTGGCCGAGGAGCTGCAGGCCCGCAGCGATGAAATGCAGGCCCAGCTGCTGCGCACCCCCCGCATCGTTGGCCCGCGCCGTATGCTGCGCGCCTTCCCCGGCCTGAAGCATGGCGTAAAAAAGACCACCCTCAAGGCCCTGCGCCTTGGTCTTGCCCGCCGGGAAAGCCCTGAAGAAGAACCGAAGAAAAACGGCTCCGACACCCGCAAGGATGCCTGAGACCGCTGCCCAAAAGACCGCTGCACAGGAATGCAGCGGTCTTTTTATGCCCCGCCTTCCGGACCCGTCCGGCGTTCCGTTCTTTTTTGCCGCAAAGTTTTAAATATCTATTTTCAAAGGTTTAAAATCGTGCTATACTGTTTTATAGAATGCCACATTTTGTCGAAAACATCCAACAGCGAGGGATTTATCATGTTCGAAGAACTGAAGTTGAATGAAAATGTCGGCGCACCGCAACCCGATGCACTTGCACAGATCGCTCGCAAAGACGACTTCCTGCAGCAGCTGCAGGAGTTTCTGGCGCAGCACAAAGGCGAGAACTGGTGTGTTGCCGCCATCGATATCGAGCATTTTAAACTGTATACCGAGCTGTACGGTTCTCAGCAGGCGCACAGCCTGCTGCTGTCTCTTACAGCCCTTCTGCTGGAGCACAGCAAGGCGACCGGTTCTCCGGTGGGCTACCTCGGCAGCGACGATTTTGTGCTCTGCCTGCCGGATGACAAAGAACAGCAGCTGGCCATCATCAGCCATCTGCAGACCTGCGTGAACGACTACAGGCAGGGCGTTACCTCCTTCTTGTCTTTTGGTGTGTGCCCTGTGGCCGAGCATCCAGATGCTGACGCACAAACCCTGTGCAGCTATGCACAGATCGCATCGGTAGACCCCAGCCCGGCCGTAGGCGGGATGCACCGCTTTACTCCGGCCATGCTCAACCGTCTCAAGAAGCAGCGTCAGCTGCTGAGCGAGCTGGAGCTCGCCCTGAAAAATCACGAGTTCTGCTTCTTTCTGCAGCCCAAGTGCAACAGCATGACCCGCGCCATCGTGGGCATGGAAGCACTGGTGCGCTGGAACCATCCCACCCGCGGCTGCGTGCCCCCGGCCGAGTTCATGCCCCTGCTGGAAAGCACCGGCCTTGTGACCCAGCTGGATCAGTACATCTGGGAGTCTGTCTGCAAGACCCTGCACAAGTGGCAGGAGAGCGGCAGCAATCTTGTGCCTGTATCTGTGAATGTTTCTGTGGTGGATATCGTCAATCTGGATGTGCCGCAGATCTTCTCCAACCTTGTGGAAAAGTATCAGCTGGAGCCCAAGCTCCTGCTGGCCGAGATCACCGAGACCATGCTGGCCGAAAACGCTTCTCTGATGGAAAACACCATCCAGGGCCTGCACCGCAAAGGTTTCTCTGTGATGATGGACGACTTTGGCAGCGGCTATTCTTCGCTGAATATGCTCAAGGACACCAACGTGGATGCCATCAAGCTGGACATGAAGCTCATCGACATGAACCAGCAAAACCGCAGCAAGGGCGTGCAGATCGTGGAATCGGTGGTGGATATGGCCCACCGCCTGAATCTGCCCATCATCGCCGAAGGCGTGGAAACGCCGGAGCAGGTCTCCATGCTGCAGGCCGCCGACTGCCTGTATACGCAGGGCTATTATTTCTACAAGCCCATGCCGGTGGAGAACGCCGAGGCCCTGCTGGCCCAGCCCAACAGCGAGGATTACTGGGATATGCGCCGCGACCTGATGCGCCGTGACCGCCGGGTCCCCATCTCCAACAGCGAGCAGACCGCACTGGCGCTGCAGGCCTACCAGATCTTTGCGGACAATGTGCTGGAGCTTTCTCTGCTGAACCTTTCCACCGGCGAATACCGGGTCATCAAGCGGGACCCGCGCCTGCCCGGTGCGGGTTCGGACACTGAGGAGGACTTTGCCGCTTACTGTGAGCGCATGGTGACGAATAAGGTGATCCACCCGGACGACGCGGAGATGTTCACCGACCAGACCGATCTGGAGACCCTGCGCTCCGCTGTTTTCAGCACCCAGCAGCCGGAGGCCTACCGCTTCCGCAAAAACGTGTCCGGTCAGTTCGTGTGGATCACCATGGAATTTCTGCCCTGCCGCAACTGCTGCGCCCAGAACCCCTGGGCCACCGTGGTGGTGCGTGAAGATGCACAGGCTGACCATCTCAGCGAGGAGCTGGACTTCTCCTACAGCCACGACACCCTGACCGGCCTGCTGAACCGCAGCCTCTTTGAGACCGATCTGCGGACGCTGCAGTCCAGCGAATACGACTCCATGGTGTGCACCTACATCGACGTGGTGGGCCTGCACGAGATCAATAACCATCTGGGCCACCGCAGCGGCGATGCCATGCTCTGCTGCATTTCCAATGCGGCCCGCAAGTTCTTTGCTTCCAGCCGCATCTACCGCATCGGCGGTGACGAATTCGTGATCCTCACCCCGAACCAGCCGCCCTACAGTGTGTGGGTGTCTGTGGACAGGATGCGTGCTTTCCTGCGCGAGAAGGAGTACGAGATCTCGGTGGGCATCCAGAACACCAACGACCTGCACCGGCTGGACGATGCCATGAATCAGGCCGAAGCTGCCATGCGGCAGGACAAGCAGGCCTATTACGCCCGCAACGGCCAGGAGCGCCAGCTGCGGGGCCTGAACGAGAAGCTGGAGCAGACCCTGACCGAAAAGCGGGATGCCGAGCATTTCCTGCGGGTCCTTGCCCCCAAGTACCAGAGCGTGTTCGTTGTGGATCTGAAGACCGACCGTATGCGCGGCGTGATCGTCCCGGACTATTTCCAGAAAATTCTGGATGCCTCCGGCGGCTCTTATATCGCCGTTCTGCAGCAGTACCGTGATACGCTGGTGGAGCCCGCCTGCCGCGAGAGTCTGGCAGACCTGCTGGATTACAACTATATCCGCAGCAAGGTCCTGACCGGTGACATCGTGGAGCGCACCTATAAAAAGACCGACGGCACCACCTTCTGCGTCAAGGTGACACCCTATTCCAAGAGCGGAACGCACATTGATGAGACCATCTGGATCTTCTCCTGTGAGGATGCAGCTCTTACCCCCCCCCAGACGAAATAAGTGACTAAAGAAAAAGAGACGGCCGATTTGAACGATCAGCCGTCTCTTTTTTAGTTTATGCCCACAAATTCTCCGGGTACTGGCCCCCTGCCGTTTTGCGGGCGATGGCTTCCACCACCAGCGGCTTGTCCTCACGGTAGGTAACGCCGTACCATTTATCCGTGCTGCGCAGCACCTGAATTTTTGCCTTGCCCTCTTCGATCAGCTCCGTGACCACCAGCGGCAGGAAATACTCACACTTGAGCGGGTTTTTAGGCAGATTTTCGGTCAGCCAGCCCGCAAAGCGCTGCTCGGCTTCGTCCAGAAAGCTTTTGCCAAAGCCCCACAGGTTCATACTCACCGGGGTATCGCCGGGCAGGTCGGTCCAGCTTGCACCGCCGTCCTCGGTGAAGTGTACGCCGTTTTCGTACGTTTCAATGCGGGTGCGTTCGGTCACACTGTGCAGGGTGCCGTCGGGTTCGGTCACGCATACGCCGCGGGCCACGCTGCCATTCTCGGAGACAGTGTTCCGGAGCAGGTAGCTTACCATGCAGTAATCGTAATAGCTGCCGTCCTCGTGGGTGGACAGATAATCATACATCACCCGGAAGGCCTCCGGGCCGTAATAATCATCGGCATTGATGACTGCAAACGGGCCGTCGATGAGGTCCTTTGCAGCCAGAACGGCGTGGCAGGTGCCCCAGGGCTTGACACGGCCCTCCGGCACGGCAAAGCCTGCGGGCAGCTCATCCAGCTGCTGGAAGGCATATTTCACGTTCATGGCCTTGGATACACGCTCGCCGATCGCTGCCTTGAAAGCATCCTCGATCTCATGCTTGATAACAAAGATCACCGTCTCAAAGCCTGCGCGGCGGGCATCGTAAAGGGAATAATCCACGATCACCTGACCGTTCGGCCCCACCGGGTCGATCTGCTTCATGCCGCCGTAGCGGCTGCCCATGCCAGCCGCCATGACCACCAGTACCGGTTTGTTCATATAAGGTTTCTCCCCCTGTTCAGGCCGCAACTGCGGCAGAATATTTATTGTCTCATTATACTCCATTTTGGACAGAAAAACAATTTGAAATGGCTCCGCTGTGCCATTATTCCAGCTTATTTTTACCGTGCTCGCCCTCTCAGGCGCTAACGCGCCAGATTCCCTCTTTTGTCGCTGCACGACATCTTCCCCCGGCGCGGGGGAAGTCTTTCCTCAAAGGGGGAGCCTCTGGCGGAACCGCATACTTTGCGTGGATTGCCAAGGCCTCTCACTTTGGGAGAGGTGGCATTGCGCAAGCAATGACGGAGAGGGCGAGGTTGCCGACCTTCTGCAAGTCAAAATTTCCAAAATATGCAATTTATTCTTGCAAAAGTATTGTTTTTGCCATATAAATATTGTATAATGGCGATATCATTGCAGGTTTTACCTGTCAAAAAGCGTCTTTTAGTGAAAGCAAATCTTTCCAATACGACCAAGAAAGAGGTATTTTATCATGAATGAAGCCGTTACCAAGCGCTTTCTGCTGTATTTCCGCCTGATGCTTCTGGTGTGGATCCTGATCGCCAATGCCATCATCCATGTGACCGGCCTGGAGTACAGCTGGCTGATCTTCCTGAGCAATATCATGATGTTCACGCTGGAAGGCGATGTGAAGGATCGCTTCGTCACCGTTGAGCTGGGTGGTCTTGTAGGCCTGATCCTCACCGTGATCGCTCTGCTTTCCATCACGGCCTTGACCCCGGTGCTGGGCGGCTTCTTCGGCTTCCTCATCCCGCTGGCCGTGGTACTGTTCATCCTCATCATCCTGCACCCCTACGCACCCAAGGTGCTGAACAACGTGGGCTTTGCCTACCTGACTGTGGCCTGCATCGACACCACCGCTCTGGCCACCCACCTGCCCCAGTTCTTCATCACCTTCATCGTGGGTTCGATCCTCTTCAACGGCGTGTGCGTGCTGTTGATGAAGCCCGCCAAAGCTCTGGCCGTCAAGAGCGTCCAGAAGGAAAACGCCTGATCCCCTTTTTATAAAGCATCCAACGCCAAAGGCCGCTGTTTCCATTTGAGCAGCGGCTTTTGGCGTTTCGCTGCAGCAAAAAAAGCGCCGCTCTCCCCCTGCCGGGAAAGCGGCGCTTTGTGTTTTGCAGTGTCTGCTTACAGGCTGCGGTTGCGGATCTCGGCAGTCACCTTTGCGATAAATGCATCCAGCTCCATCGTGGTGGTCTCGCCCTTGCGGTCACGCACCGAGATGTTGCCTGCCTCGGCTTCCTTGGCACCCAGAACCAGCATATAAGGCACACGGTCCACCTGCTGTGCCTCGCGGATCTTGTAGCCGATCTTCTGGTTGTCGTCGTCCAGCACAACACGGACACCGGCTTCCACCAGCTTTTCGGTCACGCCCTCGGCGTAGTCCAGCGTCTTTTCGGAGACGGGCAGCACCTTGACCTGCGTGGGAGCCAGCCAGGTGGGGAACTTGCCCTTGGTCTCTTCGATCAGGTAAGCCATGAAGCGGTCCAGAGAGCCCAGGATGGCGCGGTGCAGCACCACGGGGGTCTTTTCGGTGCCGTCCTTGTCCACGTAGGTCAGGTGGAACTTTGCGGGCAGGCAGAAGTCCAGCTGGCAGGTGGACAGGGTGTACTCGGCACCCACGGCGGGCTTGACGTTCACGTCCAGCTTGGGGCCGTAGAAGGCAGCCTCGCCGATCTCCTCGGTGAAGTGGATGCCCAGCTCGGTCAGCACTTCGCGCAGGGCCTGCTCTGCATGGTTCCACATGGCATCATCGTCGTGGTACTTCTTCTTATCGGCAGGATCACGCAGGCTCAGCACGCAGCGGTAATCGGTAATGTTGAAGTCCTTGTACACCTCAAAGATCAGATCGCACACGTTTGCGACCTCGCTCTTGATCTGCTCCGGGGTGCAGAACAGGTGAGCATCGTTCTGGCAGAAGTGACGGCCGCGCTCGATGCCCTTCAGGGTGCCGGAGGACTCGTAACGGAAATCGTGGGCGATCTCACCGATGCGCATGGGCAGGTCACGGTAAGAATGGGGACGATTTGCGTAGATCATCATGTGGTGGGGGCAGTTCATCGGGCGCAGAACATAGCTCTCGCCCTCCATCTCCATGGCGGGGAACATGTTCTCACGGTAGTGATCCCAGTGACCGGAGGTCTTATACAGGTTCACAGTGCCGATGCAGGGAGTCATAACGTGCAGGTAGCCGCGTGCACGCTCCTTCTCCTTGATATAGTTCTCCAGCTCCTGCCAGACGGTGTAGCCTGCGGGCAGGAACATGGGCAGGCCGCGGCCAACCAGATCGTCGGTCATGAACAGGCCCATTTCCTTGCCGATCTTGCGGTGATCGCGCTCACGGGCCTCCTGCTGCTCCTTCTCCCATGCATCCAGCTCTTCCTGATTGCGGAAGGCCACGCCATTGATGCGGGTGAGCATCTTGTTTTCCTTGTCGTTCTTCCAGTATGCGCCAGACTGCTGGGTGATCTTGAAGGCCTTCAGCGCCTTGGTGTAGGTCAGGTGGGGTCCGATGCACATATCCACGTACTCGCCCTGCTGGAAGAAGCTGAACTCGGTCTCATCGGCCAGATCCGCCATGTGCTCGATCTTGTAGTTCTCCTTGCGCTCTTCCATCAGCTTCACGGCTTCGGCGCGGGGCAGGATGAAGGGCTTGATGGGCAAATTCTCCTTGACGATCTTGCGCATCTCTTTTTCGATGTTTGCCAGATCCTCGTCGCTGAGCTTCTGGTCGCCCAGATCGACGTCGTAGTAGAAGCCGTTCTCGGTAGCGGGGCCGAAGGCGAAATCAGCCTGCGGATACAGGCGCTTGATGGCCTGCGCCATGATGTGGGCTGCGGTGTGGCGGATAACGTGCAGTTCCTGGTCCTGCGGGCACTCGTCCACATGACCGTCCTTATAGATGATCTTCATAATGTTTGCTCCTTTGACAGATAAAGTAAAACAAAAAAGCGCTTCATCCCGCACACTTACTCACGGGATGAAGCGCCTGAAAAAATCAGAAACGTTCCACGGTTCCACCCGAATTGCGCGCTTTTCTGCACGCCACTCGCTGTGCTGTAACGGGCGCACCCGGCAGAGGTTCTCCTCTGCGCTCTGCGGTGGTAGAGCTCCGGCACATGACAGGCTGCTTGCAGCGCCCTTGCGGGGCAGCCCTCTCTGCATCATGGAGACGGGAACTCAGTTTGTCCGCATCATCGCTTTTACAGGATGAAACTACGCTGATTGTAGCACGTCCCGCCGAAAAAATCAAGGGATAGATGCAGGAAAAAAGATTTTTTAGCGCAGGGCTGCTCTTTTACGCAAAATCCCCGCTTCTTTGTGCGCAGAAGCGGGGCCTTTGATTTGGTTGCCATTAGAGATTTCGGATTGGAGCTTTACTCCACATCCTGCAGGGCGGCAAAGTCCTCTTCGCCGGTGCGGATCTTGACCACGCGGGTCACGTTGTACACAAAGATCTTGCCGTCGCCGATGTGTCCGGTGTACAGTGCCTTCTTGGCGGCTTCCACCACAGCGTCCACGCTGATCTTGGAGACGATCACCTCCACCTTGATCTTGGGCAGCAGGGTGGTATCCACAGGCACGCCGCGGTACTTCTCGGAAGTGCCCTTCTGGATGCCGCAGCCCATCACCTGCGTGACGGTCATGCCGGTAACGCCCAGATCGTTGAGGGCAGTCTTGAGCTGATCGAACTTGGAAAGCTTTGCAATGATGGACACCTTGTGCATGCCGGTGTCGTACACGCCATCGTGGATCACGGGCGAAGGCTCGCGCACCACAGGAACGGCAGCGCTGATCTGCTTGTCGGTGGCCTTGGTCACATCGTCCTCGCCGAGGTCGGTGTTCTCGTTGGGCACCATGGCAGCAGAGTTTGCATCGGAGATGGAGAAACCAGCGTAAGCGGATGCCAGACCATGCTCGTGGATATCCAGACCGTCGATCTCCACCTCTGCGGGAACGCGCAGGCCGATGAACTTATCGATGAGCTTGAAGATAATGAACATCACAACGACAACGTAGATGTCAACGGTAACGAGGCCCAGCAGCTGGGTGCCCAGCTGTGCCAGACCGCCGCCGTAGAAGAGACCTGCGTGCTCGGTGTTGGCACCGGTGGAGAACAGGCCCACCGCAATAGTGCCCCACACGCCGTTTGCAAAGTGGACGGAAACTGCACCAACAGGGTCATCCACCTTGGCGATGTTATCGAAGAACTCAACGCTCAGAACAACGAGCAAGCCGGCCACAAAACCGATGAAGAATGCGCCGAACGGAGAAACGGTATCGCAGCCTGCAGTGATCGCCACCAGACCGGCCAGAGAACCGTTCAGGGTCATGGAGACATCGGGCTTGCCGTAGCGCAGCCATGTAAAAATCATGGTCACACAGGTGGCAACGGCTGCAGCAAGGTTGGTATTGAAGCAGACCAGACCGGTCATGGTCATGGCCTCGTCGGTGGCAAGGCTCAGAGAAGAACCGCCGTTGAAGCCGAACCAGCAGAACCACAGGATGAACACGCCCAGAGCACCGGCGGTCAGGTTGTGGCCGGGAATGGCGTGAGGCTTGCCGTTCTTGTCGTACTTGCCGATGCGGGGACCCAGCATCCATGCGCCCAGCAGAGCGATGACACCGCCCACATTGTGGACTGCTGCAGAGCCTGCAAAGTCATGGAAGCCCATGCTCTGCAGCCAGCCGCCGCCCCACATCCAGTGGCCGCAGATGGGGTAGACCACCAGCGAGATCGCAGCAGAATAAACGCAGTAAGCCTTGAAGTTGGTGCGCTCGGCCATGGAGCCGGAAACGATGGTGGCAGCTGTTGCGCAGAACACGGTCTGGAACACGATGTAGACCCACAGCGGGATATCCAGACCCAGATGGCTGTAATCGCCCTGAATGAACGGGTCGAAGCCGCCGATCAGTGCGCCGGTGCCGCCGAACATCAGGCCAAAGCCGATGATCCAGTAGCACGGGGTGCCGATGCAGAAGTCCATCATATTCTTCATCAGAATATTACCGGTGTTCTTGGCACGGGTGAAACCGGCTTCGCACAAGGCGAAGCCCGCCTGCATGAAGTAGACGAGGAACGCTCCCACGAGCGTCCAACAGGTGTTGACGGAGCTGAACATAACTTTTCATACCTCCCACGAATGTGATGCCGCAAGGCCACCAGAACCTTTTGGCGTGTGCGGTGTTCCCCGTGCCGATCGCACGCAGGAACGCTTCATTTGCACTCAGGAGACCCTCTATCTTCCCCCGAGCGGCAATATCCCCGAAAACACAAAAGGCGCTGGCGGAATCAATTCCGTCAGCGCCTTTGCTTTCGATGGCAAGAGTATAGTCCCTTTGTGCAAAAGTGTCAAGGGCTCATGTCAAGGTTTTACGTTTTTCACAACGCAAAGAAAGTTATCACGGCAAAAGTTTGGCAAAACTCTGTTTTCAGCTGCGCACTAGTCATTCTTTTCCGCTTCTGTGTCGTTTTCTGCTTTTTTGCGGCCGGAGCGGTGTCCGCCCTGCATTTCCCAGTGCAGCATCAGGCTCATCATGGCACGCAGTGCAAAGGTGGCAGCCAACGGCACCACCGACTCCAGATTCTGCAAAAGGAAGGTCTTTGCGATCTCCGCCGACATCAGGAATTCCAGCGCCGTGGTCAGGCCGCTGCTCATCTCGTGGTGGAAATCATGGTGGTCATGGAAGAAGGTCGCCCGCACATAGTGGTAGGTGGCCTTGATAAGACTGGTGACGATGATGAACAGACCGATCACTTCGGCAAGGCCCGCGATCATGGGCACTGCGGTCTCCAGAAAGCCTTCCAGTCCATGGGTAATGCCTGCGTTCAGATGATAAAGCCAGCCCATAGCAGCATCCTCTTACAGCAGGGTCTTGACGTATGCTGCCAGCTCCTCGTCCTTGCAGGAAGCAAAGAACAGCTCGCTGAACTTTGCACCGGCCACAGCGCCCTTCAGCAGGTCCTGATCGATGCTCTTCAGGCACTCGATCAGCGGCTTGAAGGTAGCGGCACGCACGCCGTCCAGGATCTTCTTGTTGCGCTGCTCAGGCTCCACGCGCTCCTTGGGGTAGCCCTGACCGTGGCCGAAGCCGAACAGTTTCTCGAAGCAGTACTCAAGGTTCAGCTCACCGCCCCAGCCGAAGCCCTTGGCAAACGGCATGGCAACGGCGTTGCCGTCGTTGACGTGGGCAAAGGTGTAGGCATCCACAGGGTCCTCCACATGGCCGCAGATCACGCCGGGGAAGCTGTTCAGGGCCAGCATGGCACCCTCGCCGGTGCCGCAGCCGGTGATGACGTAATCGGCTGCGCCGCTGTTCAGCAGGATGGCAGCCAGAATGCCGCACTGCACATAGGTCAGCTGGGCGGCGTCATCGGCGGCGTACATGCCGTAGTTGACCACCTCGTGGCCCATGGGTTCCACTACCTTTTTCAGGGCAGTTTCAATGATGCCGTTCTTGGCGGCCTGACTGTTCTCGTTGATGAGTGCAATTTTCATGGGTTTATGATTCTCCTTCTTATTTTTCTTCCCTGCAGATGCAGGTGTTATACAAAGTCCTCGCGCATGGGGGTAAAGAAGTCCAGCATCACGCCGCCTTCCAGACACACACAGCCGTGCATCACGCCGTCCTGCTTGAGCAGGGTGTCGCCGGGGCCCACCTCGCGGGTCTCGTCGCCGATGGTAAAGCGGTAGCGGCCGGAAACGATGTAGGTGACCTGCGTGTGCGGGTGGCAGTGCATGGCACCCACACCGCCGGTCTCAAAGGTATTTTCCACGCACATGGCATCCTTGCTGTAGGCCAGAATGCGGCGCTTTACGCCCTTGCCGCATACCTCCGGCTCGATCTCGGCATGGGGCACCCATACTGCGTCTTTATGCTGTTTTTCCATTATAACACAACATCCTTTCCCATACAAATACAAAAAGCGGCAGCCAGCAGGCAAAGCCTGCCCGGCTGCCGCCGTGCTCAGTCCTTTGGGAGATCCTCAGCCATTACTGGGGCTGCTTGCCGATGTAAGCCAGAATGCCGCCATCGACGTACAGGATCAGGCCATTGACAAAGTCAGAAGCCTCGGATGCCAGGAAGACAGCAGGTCCGCCCAGGTCCTCTGCCTCGCCCCAGCGGCCTGCGGGGGTCTTGGCAACGATGAACTGGTCGAAGGGATGACGGCTGCCGTCGGGCTGGATCTCGCGCAGAGGTGCGGTCTGCGGAGTAGCGATGTAGCCGGGTCCAATGCCGTTGCACTGGATGTTGTATGCGCCGTACTCAGAAGCGATGTTCTTGGTGAGCATCTTCAGGCCGCCCTTGGCTGCAGCGTAGGCGGAGACGGTCTCACGGCCCAGCTCGCTCATCATGGAGCAGATGTTGATGATCTTGCCGCCGCCCTGTGCGATCATGTCGGGGATGATGGCCTTTGCCACGATGAAGGGAGCGTTCAGGTCAACATCGATGACCTGACGGAACTGAGCAGCGCTCATCTCGGTCATGGGGATGCGCTTGATGATACCGGCGTTGTTGACCAGAATGTTGATGTGGCCCACTTCCTCGGTGATCTTTGCCACCATGGCGTTGACGGCATCCTCATCGGTCACGTCGCAGACGTAGCCGTGAGCCTTGATGCCTGCTTCTGCGTAAGCAGCGATGCCCTTATCCACCAGCTCCTGCTTGATGTCGTTGAACACGATGGTAGCGCCATTGGCTGCCATTGCCTTTGCAATTGCCATGCCAATGCCGTAGGATGCGCCGGTGATCAGCGCGACCTTGCCGGTCAGATCAAAAGATTTGGGAGTGCACTGTGCCATAATAGAGTCCTCCAATCAAATTGTTCCTTTGCGGGGAAGCCCCGTTTTTGCTCTGCAGGACGCTCAAAAAGCCGAACTCTCGATTTTAGCGTCCTTCTTGTATACAGGGTAACATTCTTTTTGGGCTCTGTCAAGGCATTTTCTTCTGCATTTTTGCTGTATTTTTAATTTTCCGGGAAATTTTTTCGTGAAAAGTCGTGCAAAGCTGCAAAAAACCGGTTTTTTCTTGTATACACGGTTTCAGTCATTAGCAGTGCGCACAATTTCGGCGGAAAAATTTGGGCTTGTTGACAAGAGCCATATTAAGCCATCCAGAATATCATCCCAGCTTCTTTTTCTGCTGCCGTGCCACAATGGGCATCAGCAAGGAGGCAGGCAGCAGCTTCTGCGCCGTGGTGCATGCCCGCATAAAGGCCGAGGGCACGATGATGATCCTGCGGTGCATCATGCCGTGCATGGCTTCCTGTACGCAGAACTCCGGCGTGATGCCCTTGAGGGCAAACACCACCCCTGCCCGGTCGTTGAACTCGGTATCCACCGGCCCCGGGCAGAGCGCACACACGTAGACCGGGCTGTGCAGCTCCTGCAGCTCCCGGGCAACGCCCCGGGTCAGGCTGACCACATAGGCCTTGCTGGCATAGTAGCCCGCCATATAGGGCCCGCCGGGCAGCAGCCCCGCCGAGGATGCCACGTTCAGGATGGTGCCGCCGCCTGCCGCGTGCATCCTGCGCACCGCAAAGCGGAACAGCCGCGCCATGGCTTCCACATTCACCCGGATCATTTCCTCTTCCCGGGCATCGTCGGTCTCCAGATAGCTGCCGCACACGCCAAAGCCCGCGTTGTTGATAAAGATATCAATGGTCTCCCCCTCCAGCTCCTTGAAAAGGCGCTGGCAGTCCTCTTCCTTTGCAAGATCGGCAGGCAGGATGCGGCAGGGCGTGCCCAGTTTTGCGGCCAGCGCTTCCAGCCGGTCGGTGCGGCGGGCAGTCAGGATGAGCCGGCAGCCCAGCTTTGCATAGCGGCGTGCAAACTCCTGCCCGATGCCGGAGCTTGCGCCAGTGATCCAGATGGTCTTTTGCATGGTGATTTTCCTTTTTCCTCTCGCCCCCAAAGCGGGGGCTTTCTGTACTTATTGCCCCTATTTTAACACAGTTTGACCGCATTTTCTATGCAATTTTCGTAAACTATAAAAAGAGTGTCCGGAACGCCTGCGGCATCCCGGACACTCTCATAGATTTTATTTCAACAGGTTGTCGTTGTCGAAGTAATCGATCCGCATGGACTTGCGCACCTCGGCCAGCGTGGCGGCGGCAGTCTTTTCCGCGTAGGCGCTGCCCTCTTTCAGGATCTCCACCACCTCGGGCAGGCGCTGCTCCCACTCCTTGCGGCGGGTGCGGATGGGCTCCAGCTCGGCCTGCATGACGCTGTTCAGGAACTTTTTCACCTTCACGTCGCCCAGACCGCCGCGCTGGTAGTGCGCCTTCACCTCGTCGAGGTTCTGGTATTCCGGCCAGAACTCTGCAAAGTGCTCCGGACGGCAGAAGGCGTCCAGATAGATGAACACCGGGTTGCCCTCCACCTTGCCGGGGTCCTGCACACGCAGGTGGTTGGGGTCGGTGTACATGGACATGACCTTCTTTTTGATGTCCTCCGGTTCCTCGGACAGGTAGATGCAGTTGCCAAGGCTCTTGCTCATCTTGGCCTTGCCGTCGGTGCCGGGCAGACGCAGGCAGGCGGCGTTCTGGGGCAGCACGATCTCCGGCTCGGTCAGGGTATCGCCGTAAACGGCGTTGAATTTGCGCACGATCTCGCAGCACTGCTCGATCATGGGCTTCTGGTCCTCACCGGCAGGCACGGTGGTGGCGTGGAAAGCGGTGATGTCCGCCGCCTGACTGATGGGGTAGCAGAAGAAGCCCACCGGGATGCTGGTCTCAAAGTTGCGCATATGGATCTCGCTCTTGACGGTGGGGTTGCGCTGCAGGCGGCTCACGGTGACGAGGTTCATATAGTAGAAGCTCAGCTCAGTCAATTCCGGCACCATGGACTGGATGAAAATATGGGTCTTGGCGGGGTCGATGCCGCAGGCCAGATAATCCAGCGCCACCTGCAGGATGTTCTGGCGCACCTTTTCCGGGTTGTCGGCATTATCGGTCAGGGCCTGTGCATCGGCGATCATAACGTAGATCTCATCGTACTCGCCGGAGTTCTGCAGGCGCACCCGCTCCTTCAGGGAACCGACATAGTGGCCCACATGCAGGCGGCCGGTGGGGCGGTCGCCGGTCAGAATGATTTTTTTCATGATGTTCTCCTTTATTTTGCCGGAAGGCGGCTCGCCCTCTCCGTCTTTGCTCCGCAAATCCACCTTATTCCCCTTCTGGCACTTCGTGCCACCTCCCCCGGCCGGGGGAGTCTGTCAAAGGGAGAGGCCTTGGCAATGCGGAAAACTTTCCGGTTTTACCAAGGGCTCCCCCTTTGAGGAAAGACTTCCCCCGCTCCGGGGGAAGATGTCGCGCAGCGACAAAAGGGGGAATCTGGCGCGTTAGAGACTGAGAGGGCGAGGATGCTGCCCTTAAAAGCATCCGCCCACCAACAAATTTTCAATTCTAAAACATGCTTTAAGTATATCCCGCCTCGCATTTTCTGTCAACAAAAGCGACCAGAGAAAAAGAAAAAAGCGATGGAAAACTTCCATCGCCTTGCTGGCGCCTCTTGCCTGACTCGAACAGGCGACACCCTGATTAACAGTCAGGTGCTCTAACCGACTGAGCTAAAGAGGCATCTATATAAAACGGCACATGACCGTTTTACTACTATAAAATGGTGACCCGTACCGGAATCGAACCGATGTTAAAGGCGTGAGAGGCCTCTGTCTTAACCGCTTGACCAACGGGCCATACGTCCATTTTGCATCGGGTGTTCGCTCCCGACTTGGCTATTTTAGCATAGCACGCCTGCTTTGTCAACACAAAAATTCAATTTTTTCAAAAAATCTCCCGCACCCGGGCCGCGCCGGTGTGGAACAGGCCCAGCGCCAGCCCCAGATATACGCCGATCACCGTATCGTTCTGGTCAAATTCCATCTGCTGGCGCTGCGGCAGGCCGGCCAGTGTACCCTTGTATACGCACCGCAGCTCTTCCAGCCGGGTGTAGTCGTTCGGGTGCATCAGGGTGCTGTGCTTGGGCAGCTCCATGGCACCGCTCTTTTCCAGCACCTCGCTGACGAACTGGGAGCAGAAATAGTGCCGGCGGCGCTTCCAGCGGATATGCATCCCGCAGAGCGCAAGACCGATAACGTTGAACTGGTAAAGTCTGCCGTGGGCCATCATGTGCTCGGCACGGCGGCGGGCACGGGTGTAGGCTTCATCGCTCACATCCAGCGCATACAGTGCGCAGGGCACGTTCTCCCGCAGACGGAACACGCCCCGGTTCAGGTATTCCCTGCTGGGCCCTGCCGGGAACATGGTATAGCCGTTTTTGCGGGTAGAGCTGTACAGGCAGCTCAGGTCTTCGTCAAAAGCCAGCGAAGCGTGGGTATAATTTGCACCGGTAACAGCGTAAACAAGGTTTGAAAGCAGGGTACCCGACCGGGTGAGCAGGATGTAGATGGTCTTCATGATCTTTTTCCTTTTTATATGTAGCGCACAGAAAAAGCGGGGCTGTCCTTTTGTCAGATACAGTATACCACAGGCAAAGCTTCTTTGCCATGAAAATCGTCAAAATCTCGTAAATTTTGCACAAATCGGGCTGTGGATCCTGTTCCGCTCTTCCCTGCCGCGCCGTTCTGTGGGAAGGGTTGCTTTTGTGCACGTTTTTTTCATGCATCCCAGCTCGTCAAAATTTTATCAAAAAATTGTTTTTCTGCCTTTCCACCTTATTTTTTCAGGTTTCGCCCCCTGCTTTTGTTTCCTGAAATTGTTTCAGGCAGTTAAATTTCTTAATGAAATTTGTTTCTTTTCTGCAAATAGCACGGTTTATTTATTGATTTTGCAAGGCTTTTATGTATAATGGTATACAGGAGAATTTGCATTTACAAACTGCAAGCCTTCTGCGCAGCGCCCGGCCCGCCGGGAAACGCTGTGCCCTATACAGGACGTATGGATCAAACGAAAGTAGAGGTATAGCGAATATGGCAAAGTTGGATCTTACCAAGTATGGCATTACCGGCACGACTGAGATCGTGTACAACCCCTCCTACGAGCAGCTGTTCGAGGAAGAGACCAAGCCCGGTCTGGAAGGCTACGAAAAGGGCCAGGTCAGCGAGCTGGGTGCTGTGAACGTTATGACCGGCATCTACACCGGCCGTTCTCCCAAGGACAAGTTCATCGTTATGGACGAGAACTCCAAGGACACCGTGTGGTGGACTTCCGACGAGTACAAGAACGACAACCACCCCGCTTCTCAGGAAGCATGGGCTGCTGTGAAGGCCATCGCTCAGAAGGAGCTGTCCAACAAGCGCCTGTACGTGGTGGATGCATTCTGCGGTGCCAACAAGGATACCCGCATGGCCATCCGCTTTGTCATGGAAGTTGCATGGCAGGCACACTTCGTCACCAACATGTTCATCAAGCCCACCGCTGAGGAGCTGGAGAACTTTGAGCCCGATTTCGTTGTCTACAACGCATCCAAGGCCAAGGTTGAGAACTACAAGGAGCTGGGCCTGAACTCTGAGACTGCTGTTGTGTTCAACATCACCAGCAAGGAGCAGGTCATCGTGAACACCTGGTACGGCGGCGAGATGAAGAAGGGCATGTTCTCCATGATGAACTACTTCCTGCCGCTGAAGGGCATGGCTTCCATGCACTGCTCTGCCAACACCGACCTGAACGGTGAGAACACCGCTATCTTCTTCGGTCTGTCCGGCACCGGCAAGACCACCCTGTCCACCGATCCCAAGCGTCTGCTGATCGGCGATGACGAGCACGGCTGGGACGACAACGGCGTGTTCAACTTCGAGGGCGGCTGCTACGCAAAGGTCATCAACCTGGATAAGGACTCCGAGCCCGATATCTACAACGCCATCAAGCGCAACGCTCTGCTGGAGAACGTCTCTCTGGATGCTGAGGGCCACATCGATTTCGCTGATAAGAGCGTTACCGAGAACACCCGTGTGTCCTACCCCATCAACCACATCAAGAACATCGTCCGCCCCATTTCTTCTGCACCCGCTGCAAAGAACGTCATCTTCCTGTCTGCTGACGCATTCGGCGTTCTGCCCCCGGTCTCCATCCTGAGCCCCGAGCAGACCCAGTACTACTTCCTGTCCGGCTTCACTGCAAAGCTGGCAGGCACCGAGCGCGGCATCACCGAGCCCACCCCCACCTTCTCTGCATGCTTCGGCCAGGCCTTCCTGGAGCTGCACCCCACCAAGTATGCTGAGGAGCTGGTCAAGAAGATGCAGAAGAGCGGCGCCAAGGCTTATCTGGTCAACACCGGCTGGAATGGCACCGGCAAGCGCATCTCCATCAAGGATACCCGCGGCATCATCGATGCCATCCTGAACGGCGACATCAACAATGTGCCCACCAAGAAGATCCCCTACTTCGACTTCGAGGTTCCCACCGTGCTGAACGGCGTGGACACCGGCATTCTGGATCCTCGCGACACCTATGCTGACGCTTCCCAGTGGGAAGAGAAGGCCAAGGATCTGGCAAGCCGCTTCATCAAGAACTTCAAGAAGTACGAGGGCAACGAGCACGGCAAGGCTCTGGTCTCTGCCGGCCCCCAGCTGTAAGCTGATCTCCGCCTGATACTGAAGCGATAAAAAAGGACGTGTTCCCGCAAGGGAGCACGTCCTTTTTGTTCTGCAGACCGGCAGGTAAACGTTCCGTCGGTTGTGTTTTCCACATTCCTGTGTTATCCTGTGGAAAAGGATGTGAGCAGAATGGATGCAAAAGAATTTGGTGCATTCCTTGCACAAGTGCGCCGGGAGCGGAACATGACGCAGGCCGAACTGGCTCAGCAGCTTCACGTTACGGATAAAGCCGTCAGCCGCTGGGAACGCGGCATCGGGCTGCCAGACATCAACACGCTGGAGCCGCTGGCCGATGTGCTGGGCCTGACCCTCGCTGACCTGATGCACTGTCATGACTCCCGTCAAAAAGATGGCACTCCTCCCGTTCCTCTGGAAGATTTTTTCACCATGCTGCGCCGCCAGCACACTGTAGACTGGCATTCTGTGCGTACTGCTCTTCTTGCATTAAGCATTGCACTTGCCCTGTGGGGAATTTTTGCCTGTCCAGGCAGATTAGCTGTGCACTGGCGGACTCTCAGCGATGGTTCGCTTCAGGCCGACGGCTGGATGTCCTCCCTGGTCATTTTTCCATTGTTTGCCGGATTTGAATTTCTATCTCTTGAGCTCTGGAACAATTTTGAGCAAACCGGTTACTACCGGCGCTGGGGTGAGGTGAATCTTTTTATCATTCATGCCATGTCTTTCGGCACGCCGCTTACCCGTCTGATGCGGCTCGTGCTGGATCTTCTGTTCTTTTTCTGTTTTGGATTTCTGCTTCCATGCTGCGAAGCATGGCTGATCCTTTTGAATTAAATGCAGTTTTCCTCTCCGTCCCCACCCGTGAAAAAGCAAAAGAGCAAAGCCCGCCGGCTTTGCTCTTTTGCATAAGGATCAATCATTTTCCGCTGCTACGCCCAGAGCACAGCGGAGGGCATTTTAAATCGTTTTTACTTGGCAGCGTCGAACTCTGCCTCGATCTCTGCCGAAGGTGCCGGGGTGACAAGGCTCACCACAACACAGACCAGCAGAGACATCAGGAAGGCAGGCAGCAGCTCGTAGATGCCAAACACGCCGCCCAGCGGGCTGATGATGTACTTCCATACAAAGACCATCAGGCCGCCGGAGAGCATACCGGCCAGTGCGCCCTGCCAGTTGCAGCGCTTCCAGAACAGGGAGCACAGCACCACTGCGCCAAAGGAGCCGCCAAAGCCGGCCCATGCAAAGCTGACGATGCCGAACACGCTGGAGTTGGGGTCGCGGGCCAGCACCACGCCCACCACGCTGATGCAGATGATGGTCAGGCGGGCAGCGAACAGGCTCTGCTTCTCGGTCAGCTTCATGTGGCCGAACTCCTGCAGGATGTTCTGGGATACGCTGGAGGCCGCTGCCAGCATCTGGCTGTCGGCGGTGGACATGGTAGCGGCAAGGATGCCGGCAAGGATCAGGCCTGCCAGAATGGCTGCCAGCACGCCGTGCTGAGCGATCAGGCTGGCCACGCGCACGATCAGGGTCTCGCTGGAAGAGCCGCTCAGGAACTCCAGCGCGCCCGCCTTGGTCATGCCCAGACCCACCATGCCGATGACGATGGAAGCGGTCATGGCAATGACCACCCACACGCTTGCAATGCGGCGGCTGAGCACCAGCTTCTTTTCGTCCTCAATGGCCATGAAGCGCAGCAGGATGTGGGGCATGCCGAAGTAGCCCAGACCCCATGCCAGCGTGGACGCGATGTCCAGCAGACTGTAGGAGGTGGCGGTGTTGTCTGCCGCATTGTGGCTTGCAGCCATGGTCAGGTAGCCGGGCAGGCTGCGGGCGTTGTCCAGAACCACGTCCCAGCCGCCTGCCACGTTGACACCATACACCAGCACTGCGATCAGCGCCATGCTCATGACAACGGACTGGATCAGGTCGGTGGTAGACACAGCGCGGAAGCCGCCCATGATGGTGTAGCCCACAATGACCACAGCGGACAGGATCATGGCCGCCATGTAATCCACGCCGAACAGGCTGTTGAACAGCTTGCCGCAGGCCGCAAAGCCGGAGGCGGTGTACGGGATGAAGAACACAATGATGATCACCGCGCCCAGCGCGTTGAGCAGGTTGCGCTGGTCGTGGAAGCGCAGCGAAAGGAACTGCGGCACCGTAATGGCGTTCAGGTTGGCCGAGTAGCGGCGCAGACGGCGGGCCACGATGAGCCAGTTGAGCCACGTGCCCACGGCAAGGCCGATGGCCGTCCAGCCCGGCGATGCGATGCCGGTGAGGTATGCAAGACCCGGCATACCCATCAGCAGCCAGCTGGACATATCGCTGGCTTCGGCGCTCATGGCCGTGACCAGCGGGCCCATCTTGCGGCCGCCGAGATAGAAATCGCTGCTGTCCTCGTTGGATTTGCTGTACACAAAGCCAACCAGCAGCATTCCCACCAGATAGATCACAATGGTGGCGATGATGCAGATGTTGATCATTCAGATTACCCCTCTCTCTTCCCCACAATGGGAATATATTGTTAATAATACCACAAAAACCAGCATTCCTGCAAGCTTTTTGCACAATTCCGGAGCACAAAGTGCCATTTTTACGGCTTTGACCAGAAAATCTGGCAAAGCAGGCCTAAAATCCGTCACCCTTACCCGCCGGGCAAATTGCAAAACACCTCTGCCGCGTGCTATAATCGGGCCAGATCCATAGGGAAGGAAGTTGTATCATGGCACAGATCACCATCCGCAACGCCGCACTTGCCGATGCGCCGCGCATTCTGCAAATTTACGCATGGTATGTGGAGCATACGGTCATTACTTTTGAATACACCGTGCCCACGCTCGCCGAGTTCGAGGGCCGGATGCGGCACACGATGCAAAAATATCCGTATCTGGTCATTGAAAAGGATGGCCGCATCGAGGGCTACGCTTACGCCGGCGCCTTTGTGGGCCGCGCCGCCTATGACTGGGCCTGCGAGCTGACCATCTATCTGGACCACAACGCCCAGAAGTGCGGCATGGGCCGGATGCTGTACGAAGCACTGGCGGACCGTTTAAAGGATATGGGCATTCTGAACCTGTATGCCTGCATCGGCTTCCCGCAGGTAGAGGACGAATACCTGACCAAAAACAGCGCCCAGTTCCACGCGCATCTCGGTTTTGCGCTGTGCGGCACCTTCCGCAACTGCGGCTACAAGTTCGGCCGCTGGTACGATATGGTGTGGATGGAAAAGATCATTGGGGAGCACAAAGCCGATCAGCCCGCCGTAAAGGCCTATCATTACGAATAAAAGCACCCGCTGTCAGCCTTACCGGGCCATGACAGCGGGTGTTTTTTACTTTTTCAAAAAGAAATCCGGGAACCGCTCCAAGATCTGGGCAAAGTTTTCGCGGTACATGCCAAGATGATGCTCAAACAGCGCTTCCGCGTCCACCTGCGGCGGCAGGCCGTCGCGCAGATAGACAAAGATCTGCACGTGCTCTTTCTGCACCGAAGCGATATTTCCCCGGCAAAGGGCCGAGTCCAGATAGCGCACGCGGTCCATGTGGGAAGTGACGTTGTGCATGGCTTCCCAGATACGGTCATAACCGGAATCGTGGTACAGCAGCCGGTGGAAGTCGTTGTCCAGCGAGATGAAAAAATCATCCGCCGCATCCTGATCAATGTACAGGTCGGTGTTCTGCCGGTCCAGCAGGGCTCGGAATTCGTCCAGCTGCACCGGCGTCAGCTTCCCGGCCAGACCGCGCAGCAGCGCCGGCTCCAGAATGCGGCGCATGGCAAAGCCCTCGTTCAGGTACGGGATGCTGATCTTGGACACGATGCTGCCGCGCTGCGGCAGAACATCCACCAGCCATTCGCCCTTCAGCATCATCAGCGCTTCGTGCACCGGTGTGCGGCTCATCGCCAGCTGCTCGCACAGGTCGGCTTCGCTCAGTTGACAGCCCGGCTGCAGCTGCAAGGTCATAATATTTTTGCGCAGCATACGGTAGGCGTAAGCCCGGTTATTTTCGTCCATTCTGCGCACGTCCAGCAGCAGCGGCAATGCGCTGGCCTTTTCTTCTCTCATAGCAGTTCCCTTTTTTGCTTGCCGTAATTTTACCGCAGGGCGCACCGCCCCGCAGACATCTGAAATCATTCTTATTATAAAGCATCCTGTGGCACATGTCAAAAAGAATAAACATCCACCAGCCGAGCTGGTGGTTTTTCCTATGCGGGCATAGCCCTCTATTCTTGACCATGCGTCAAACGCACAAGATAGACATTGTCAGTTGCCAACGAATTATCGGATAGGTTCTTCTGAAATTTTACAAAGTGCGCTTTTATTGATTTTAAGTCGCTCTACGAGCTTCATAGCTCGCAAACTTTAATCAGTACTCATACTTTAATTAGTACTCATACAATATAGCTTCTACTATTCCAAAATTCTTCGTTTGAGTTTTATTACTCACCGATATAATCTTTATCGAACCACCCGCCTAGCGAGTGGTTTTAGATATACAAAAAGACGCTTTGCGATCTCTCGCGAAGCGTCTTTGCCTTTGATGCTTAAAGTATAGCGTTTTCCGTTATTGCTTTCAATCCGAAAATTGCAACAACTTTTTACCTCTGTATTTTCTTGTTTTGTAAAGTTATACAAAGTCCTTTCTTGATTTTTGTCAAAATTAAAAGTCACGCGTCCCGATCCATATTCTGTACTTTTTTATTTGTTCTTTGTCGTTTTTATTTTTGAATAAGTATTACTTCTGCCGCTATTCTGCAATAAACTTTCCAAAATCAAATCCAGAACACTATCCTGTCACGCCCAGTTCATCCGGCCGTAGCGGGTGGTCAGCTGGCAGATCTCCTTTTGAAGCTTCTTTGTCAGCTGGGTCTTTTTCAGCCGCCAGCGCCAGTTCTGGCCCACGGTGGAGGGTTTGTTGATGCGGGCAGAGTTGTCCAGCCCCAGCCAGTCCTACATGGGAACGATGCAACTCGCCGCTGCGCTGCGCAGGATCAGCGCGATCATGCTTTTATAGAGCTGCTCTTCCGGGGTGGCGTAGTCGTACAGGTAGTCCCGCACCATGGCGCGCTCGGCATCGGTGACGGTCTGGTACCACGATACCAGCGTCTCGTTGTCGTGGGTGCCGGTATAGGCCACACTGTTCACAGGGTAGTTGTGGGGCAGATAGTCGCTGGCGCTGCCAGTGTCGCGGGAGTCAAAGGCAAATTCCAGCACCTTCATGCCGGGGAAACCGCTGTCCCGCACCAGCTGACGGACCGTCTCGCTCATATAACCAAGATCCTCCGCAATGATCTCCCGCTTGCCCAATGCCTGCTCCACGGCACGGAACAGCTCGATGCCGGGGCCTTTCTCCCAGTGGCCCTCTGCCGCGGTCTCGCTGCCGTAGGGGATGGAGAAATACTCATCGAAGCCGCGGAAGTGGTCGATGCGTACCACGTCGTACAGCTCGAAGCAGTACCACAGGCGGGTGATCCACCACTGATAGCCGGTTTCGCGGTGGGCTTCCCAGCGGTAGAGCGGATTGCCCCAGAGCTGACCGGTGGGCGAAAATCCATCCGGAGGAACGCCCGCCACCGCCGTGGGCAGATTTTCCCCGTCCAGCTGGAACAGCCCCGGGTTTGCCCATGCATCTGCCGAGTCCAGCGCCACATAGATGGGGATATCGCCGATGATCCGGATGCCTTTGCTGTTGGCGTAGGCTTTCAGCCTGCGCCACTGCTCGTCGAACTTGAACTGGAGATACTTGTGGTACTCCACCTCAAAATACAGCTCCCGGCGGTAGTAGTCCATGGCAGGCTGCCAGCGCAGACGGATGTCCTCGGCCCACTCGATCCACGGCTTGCCCTCAAAGCGGTCCTTCACCGCCATGAACAGGGCAAAATCATCCAGCCACCACTTGTTTTTCTCACAGAACGCCGTAAACACTTCGTTGTGACCGATGTCGCTGCGGGAGTACGCCAGCCGCAGCAGACGGCCGCGCTCGGTATACAGGCGGCTGTAGTTGATATCATCTGCCTTGCGGCCGAAGTTTGCCTTTTTGCACTCGTCGGCAGTCAGCACCCCTTCCTCCATCAGTGCATCCAGACTGATGAAATACGGATTGCCCGCAAAGGCGGAAAAGCTCTGATAAGGGCTGTCGCCGTAGCTGGTAACACCCAGCGGCAGGATCTGCCAGTAGGTCTGCCCGGCTTCCTTGAGCCAGTCCACAAAGTCGTACGCCTCCTGCGAGAAGCAGCCGATGCCGTAAGGGGACGGCAGACTGCTGATGGGCAGCAAAATGCCTGCACTTCTCTGCATCTTCGTTTACCTTCCTTTATAACTCGATCAAAATACCTGCATGGTCCGATACCTGCGGCTCCTGCACGCCGTTGAACACGACCCGGCTGCTTTTTACAGGCACCGCTTTGGAGCACCAGATCTGGTCGATGCGCTTTTTTGCCGCCGCGTCCGGGGCATCCCGCCAGCCATCAATGGCCTGCACGACGGTGTAGCCCTCGTCCCGCTCCTGCGCCAGACGATAGGTGTCCTGCCAGCCGCTGCGGAGGACAAGGTCGTAGCCCTCCCCCCGCACGTCGGCTTCACTGTTGAAGTCCCCCAGCAGAAAGGCAGTCTGCTTTGCACCCGCTGCCTGCGACAGCGTTTCCCACTGGGCAGCGAACGGCTCCACTTCGTCCTTCCACCAGCCCAGATGCACCGTATAATACCAGACATCTCCTGCACAGATGCCCAGTGTGCGGCGGGTCTTCCAGTTGCTGTAATCGTTTGTTTTGCTCAGCAGCAGGTTTTCGGCGGCGGTGATGGGCGCACGGCTGAACACCGCCGCGCCCTCATCGTAAATATCGTAGCCGACCTTTGCCGGGAGCCAGCTCCAGTAGTAGTGCACGCCCCGCTCTTCCAGCATCCGGGCCACCGCTGCGGCGTGGTTGTCCGCTTTCAGCGGCACTGTATTGCCGGGGCAGGGATAGTACCCCGCCGGAGCGTCCCCCAGCAGCGGAGCGGCGGCAGTCTGGTTCACCTCCTGCAGGGCGAACACCTCCGGCTGCTCCGCTGCGATGAAGTTTACAAAGATCTCCCGCTTAGCCTCATAATCCGGCTCGATGAGGCTGTGGGTATTCAAAGTCAGCAGTTTCATAGTTTTTTACAGAATATCGTTGATATCAGATTTCAGAACGTCTGCCTTGGGGCCGTACACAGCCTGAATGCCGTCGCCCTTCACCAGCAGGCTCAGGGCACCCTCAGCCTTCCATGCGGCAAGGTCGGCCACCTTGGCGGGGTCTTTCACGGTAACGCGTAGACGGGTCATGCAGGCATCCACCAGCACGATGTTCTCCCGGCCGCCCAGCAGGGTGATGATGCGCTCGGCCTGACCGTTGTCGGCCTTTTTGTCGGCCTTCTTCTCGGTCCTTGCGTCGGCAGCGGAATCGTCCGCGTTGTCATCGGTGTAGTTGCCCAGACGGCCCGGCGTTGCCAGATTGAGCTTGCCGATCATGAAGTAAGCCACAACGTAGCCGATGGCAAAGAATGCGATCACGCAGATCACAAAGTTGATGATATCGCCGCCCGGACCGGCCTGCAGGGACATGGGGATGCGGGTGATGAATTCCAGATTGCCGAAGGAGTGCAGGCGCAGATGGATGATGCCTGCCATGGCGAAAGCACAGCCCTGCAGCAGTGCGTACACAATGTACAGCGGCATGGCGCAGAACATGAACATGAATTCCAGCGGCTCGGTGACGCCGGTCAGGAACACGGCCAGTGCGGTGGAGATGAACATGGACTTATAGTTTGCGCGCTTGTCGGCATCCGCACGGCGGTACATGGCCAGTGCAATGCCCAGCAGCAGACCGGTAGCACCGATCATCTGGCCTACCTTGAAGCGGGCGGGGGTAACGGTAGCCAGCAGGTTGTTGTAAGCAGCCATATCACCGGCCTTCTTGAAGTTGATGAGGTCGTTGGCCCATGCCAGCCACAGCGGGTCCTGACCAAATACCTGACTGCCTGCATTGACGCCGGTGGCGATGGTGTAGGTGCCGCCGAAGGAGGTGTAGTTCATGGGGATGGTCAGCATGTGGTGCAGGCCGAAGGGCAGCAGCAGACGCTCCAGCGTGCCATAGATGAACGGAGCCAGAACGGGAGAGGTCTCGGAAGAGTTGGCGATCCAGATGCCGAAGTTGTTGATGCCGGTCTGCACGACAGGCCAGAACAGCGACAGCACGATGGAAATGACCACCGAGTAGGCAATGACCACCATGGGCACGAAGCGCTTGCCGTTGAAGAACGCCAGCGCATCCGGCAGCTTGCGGAAGTTATAGTATTTATTGTAAGCCACACCGCCCACAAAACCGGCAATGATGCCCACGAACACGCCCATGTTCAGGGCCGGAGCACCCAGAACGGAGGTAAAGTAGCCGTTGACGGCAATCTCCTGCCCGAACAGGGTGTGGGTCACGGCATTGGGGTCTGCCAGCATGGCGCTGGTAACGCCGAAGATGTTGCCGGTGATCACATTGATGAGGGCAAATGCCAGCACTGCCGCGAAGGCACCGCCGGCACGCTCCTTTGCCCAGCTGCCGCCGATGGCCACGGCGAACAGGATGTGCAGGTTGTTGATGACTGCCCAGCCGATGTTCTCCATGGTGGTGCCAATGGTCATGACTGCTGCGATGTCGCCGCCGCCCATCTGCACCAGCTTGCCCAGACTGATCATCAGACCAGCAGCGGGCATGACGGCGATGACCGTCATCAGCACCTTGCCCAGCTTTTGTAAAAAGTCGAAGTTGATGAGCCCCTTTTTGCCCGGAGCCGCTTTTGTTGTTGCCATGATGTTCCTCCTTATTCTTTTTTGCATTGTTTTGCGCAATCATTGCATTAGATTTGCGTAACTTTACGCAACAAGAGCAATCCAACTCTGCAATTTTTACAAGAGTTTTTATGTCAAAAATAAACTTTCTACGTTTTCTACAATCGAGCAAAGGATTCTTTGTGAAAATTGTCGAAGGTACGCAGAGCGACGCATTGCACGATTTGCGCAACTCTTTGCGCAAATATTGACATTGCGTGCAAACGGCTTTACAATAGAACCACTATATCAGGGAGGAACAGATCATGGCAGTTACCATCAAGGATGTCGCCGCAGCAGCGGGAGTCTCCCCCTCCACGGTGTCCCGCACCTGCAAGGACAGCCCTTCCATCAGCCGGGACACCAAGGAGCGGGTGCGCCGCATCATGGCACAGCTGGGCTATGAGCCGAACTTTGAAGCCGAACCGGTAGAAGCTTTTTCCAAGACCATCGGCATCATTCTGCCCTCCTCCCAGCGGGATGTCTACGAAAATGCCTTTCATCTGGAGATCATCCGCGGCATCGGGCAGTTCTGCAACCAGCGGCGGTATGTGAACACGGTCATCACCGGGCAGGACGATGCCGAGGTGCTGGATGCCATCCAGAGCATGGTGGCCAACGCGCAGGCAGATGGTTTCATCCTGCTCTACTCCAAAAAGGACTGTCCTGTGGCGGCCTATCTGCGCAGCGAAGGTCTTCTCCACGTCATTGTGGGCAAGGCAGCACAGTCCGCCAACCAGACCATCTATATCGACAACGACAACGCCCTTGCCGGAGAGGAAGCCGCCGACTACCTTTATGAGATGGGCCACCGCCGCATTGCCTATTTTGGTGTCAGCAATGCCATGCTGTTTTCGGCAGAGCGCAAACGCGGTTACCAGATGTCCCTGCTCAAGCATGGCATCACCCCCCGCGAAGAGGACTGCGTGGAGATCGATGCCCTGAACGATGCTTACGAAGAAACGCTGAAGGCCCTGTTCACCGCGCCGGACCGCCCCACCGCCATGCTGGTCAGCGACGACATCCTTGCCGTGGTGCTGGAACAGTTCTGCGGCAAGCTGGGGCTGCGCGTCCCGAAAGACCTTTCCATCGTGTCCTTCAATAACTCGCTGTTCTCCCGCATCACCAGCCCGCAGCTGACCACCGTGGACGTGAACCCCTACCAGCTGGGCATGGAAGCGGCCAGCCAGACCATCAACCACATCGAGAACCCGAATCTTCTGGCAACCAAGATCATCGTGCCGCACCGGCTCATCCAACGGGAGAGCTGCTGCCCGCCGCCGGAGATCTGATGTGCAAAAAACGAGGCCGTCCCCTCTCTTTTCCAGAGAGGCAGAACGGCCTCGTTTTGCTTATTTTTTCCGGTACTCCCGCGGTGTCATGCCGAAGTGTGCCTTGAACGCCCGGTTAAAATAGGAGAGGTTCTCAAACCCGCACCGGGAAGCGATGGTCAGAACCGTCTCATCCGTGGCCTGCAGCGCTTCGGCGGCGGCGTTGAGCCGGTACTCGTTCAGAAAGGCCACAAAGCTCTGCCCGGTCATCTGCCGGAACCACCGCATGAAGTGGCTGGCGCTGAAGGAGCAGACCCCGGCGGCATCGGCGACCCGGAGCTCCTCATTATAATGGGCCGAGAGCCATTGCAGGAGCGTTTTCAGCCGCTGGGTGTCGGCTGTCTCGGCGGCAAGCCGCTGCCGGCCCTGTGCAAGGAGCAGGGCAAGAAACCGCAGCAGTGCCCCCTTGACCTGCAGCTCGTAGCCGGGGAGCTTGGCGCGGTTGGCATCCTCCACCTCCCGCAGGCAGGCGGCGGCCTGCAGATAGCACAAATCGTTCGGGGTCAGCCGCGCAGGCAGCGACAAGCGCCCGCTTTGCAGCGGAAGCAGATATTTCTCGGCACAAAGGTCCTCTGCTCCGCCCAGAAGCTCCAGCTCAAAAATGATATTTTCGTATTCCATGCACTGCCCCTCGGCCTGCCGCAGGGCATGGAGGGTGCCGGGCGTAAAAATAAAGATGTCCCCCATGCGGGCCGGGCAGCTCTCAGCGCCCACCTGCACCAGTCCTGTGCCCCGCTTGACAAAGACCAGCTCCATGCTTTCCTGCCAGTGGAGCGCCACCTGCGGAAAGTCTCCCGGAATGGTGCAGGGATACAGATTGAAGGGAAACCGCACGGCACCGTGCTGCTTGGTCTCCTGCAAAAATGCCTGATTTTGCATCGTTTCACCTCCCGATGATAGGATTGTACCACAGTCTGCGCTTTTTAGGCAAGATTTTGATTGTTTTATGTGGTATATCTGGAAGTACAGATGTCAAACCTGTTTTCCGTAGCAAAGGAGGATGCATTTATGAGCTTTACCGAAACGTTACAGGATCTCACGGGCAAGCCGCTGGCAGACTGCACGAATCAGGAGCTGTATCTCGCGCTGCTGGAACTCGTCCGGCAGAAGAGCGCCGACCGTGTGCAGCCGGTCACCGGCCGCAAGCTGTACTATATCAGCGCCGAATTTCTCATCGGCAAGCTGCTGTCCAACAACCTCATCAATCTGGGACTGTACGATGAAGCCCGCGATGCACTGGCTGCCGTCGGCAAGAGCCTTTCCGATATCGAAGAGGTGGAACCGGAACCCTCTCTGGGCAACGGCGGTCTGGGCCGTCTGGCTGCCTGCTTCCTCGACTCTCTGGCAACGCTGAACCTGCCCGGCGACGGCGTGGGCCTGCGGTATCACTTCGGCCTGTTCCACCAGTCCTTTGAGGACGGCGTGCAGAACGAAAAGCCCGACCCGTGGCTCACCGCCCACAGCTGGGCGGAAAAGACCGACATCACCTACCCGGTGGAGCTGGCGGGCAAGGAGTACACTGCCCGGCTGTACAAGCTGGCCGTTACCGGCTACGAGGGCCGCACCAACACCCTGAACCTGTTTGACCTTGACACCATCGATGAGAGCATCGTCCATGACGGCATTGCCTTCGATAAAACTGCCATCGACAAGAACCTGACCCTCTTCCTCTACCCGGACGATTCCGATGAGGCAGGCCGCCGCCTGCGGGTATACCAGCAGTACCTGATGGTCTCTGCCGGTGCCCAGCTCATTCTGGCCGAGTGTGCCGCCCGGGGCTGCGATTACCATGATCTGGCCGACTACGCCGCCATCCAGATCAACGACACCCACCCCAGCATGGTCATCCCGGAGCTGATCCGGCTGCTGGGCGAAAAGGGCATCGAATTTGAGGAAGCCGTAAAGATCGTCACAAAGACCTGCGCCTACACCAACCACACCATTCTGGCCGAAGCGCTGGAAAAGTGGCCCCGCGCCTATCTGGATGCCGTGGTGCCCCAGCTGATGCCCATTATCGAAAAGCTGGACGCACTGGCCCGCACCCGCACCAAGGACGAGAGCCTTGCCATCATCGACAAGGACGACCGGGTGCACATGGCCCACATGGACATCCACTTCACCCACTCCACCAACGGCGTGGCAGCGCTGCACACCGAGATTTTGAAAAATTCCGAGCTGCACGGCTTTTACGAGCTGTACCCGGAAAAGTTCAACAATAAGACCAACGGCATCACCTTCCGCCGCTGGCTGCTGGAATGCGACCCCCGCCTGACCGCCGCGCTGGAACAGCACATCGGCTCCGGCTTCCGTAAGGATGCCTCCGAGCTGGAAAAGCTGATGGCTTTTGCTGACGACGAAGCTGTGCTGGAGCAGCTGACCGCTGTGAAAAAGGCCAACAAGGAAGCACTGGCAGACTGGCTGCTGCGCACCCAGAAGGTGAGCGTGAACACCGATGCTGTGTTCGACATCCAGTCCAAGCGCCTGCACGAGTACAAACGCCAGCAGCTGAACCTGCTGTACCTCATCCATCAGTACTACGAGATCAAGGCCGGGCACCTGCCCACTGCTCCGCTGGTGAGCATCTTCGGTGCCAAGGCGGCACCTGCCTACACCATTGCAAAGGACATCATCCATGCGCTGCTGACCCTGTCCAAGATCATTGCCGCAGACCCGGAAGTGTCCAAGTGGCTGCAGGTGGTGTTCGTGGAGAACTACAACGTTACCGCCGCCGAAAAGCTGATCCCCGCCTGCGACCTGTCCGAGCAGATCAGCCTTGCCTCCAAGGAAGCTTCCGGCACCGGCAACATGAAGTTCATGCTGAACGGCGCGCTGACGCTTGGCACCATGGACGGTGCCAATGTGGAGATCAGCCAGCAGGTGGGCGAGGAGAACATCTATATCTTCGGCCAGACCTCCGATCAGGTCATCCACCGCTACGCCGTGGGCGACTACGACCCCGCCCAGTGGGTGGAGGGCGATGCCAACATCCGCCGCGCCATCAACTTCCTCACCGGCCCGGAGATGCTGGCCGCCGGTCACGCCGAAAACCTGACCCGCCTGCACAACGAGCTGATCCATAAAGACTGGTTCCAGACCCTGCCGGACTTCAACGCCTACGTTGTGCGCAAGGGGCAGGCCCTCAGCGATTACGCCTGCGACCCGAAGGGCTGGCGGCGCAAGTGTCTGGTGAACATTGCCAAAGCGGGCATGTTCTCCTCCGACCGCACCATTGCCGAGTACGACCGCGACATCTGGCATCTGGGCGAATAGTTTATTATCGCAATTTTATTGATTTTCTGCCGCAGGACGAGATCCATCTAACCATGGGCACCGCCTACGATTTGCGGCATCAAAGAAGATTTCCAAAATCTACTGTACGCAAAATTTCTATCGGCACAAACTCTATGCTGCCAGAATTTCTGCGCGACCCGCCTGGATGAGGTGGTTGCCGCCATCCGGAAGCACCCCTATTTGGAGCTGCTCTATGAGCCGGGCGCAGATGAACACAAATAAAAGACGGGGTGCTGCACAAATGCACAGCACCCCGTCTTTTACTGACCTTTGTAGAGGACGAAGGATGGCACCGTGCGGCAGCGCGATACAGTGAATTTCTGCGCCGTCATGAGGGGCAGAATATTCTCTTTTGGGAAATTGGCGTTGGCTACAACACCCCAGTCATCATCAAATATCCATTCTGGCGGATGACCGCTAAAAATCCAAACACATTCTACGCCTGTATCAACCAAAATCAGGCAGTTTGCCCGCCGGAAGTTCAGCGGCAGTCTGTCTGCATCCATGCAGATATTGGCGCAGTTACCCGCCGCAGGCGAACCGACCATTTCTATGACCGCTCTACTGGAACTGTTGAAGAATGCAGACCCCGAAGTAAAGGCGCAGCTCCGTTTGGCTCTGCTGACCTAATGCAAAAATTTACCACGCATTTCAAAGCAATTCCAGCCCATGCAGAGGATTCCTATG
>UMEN01006683.1_pt1 | contig 88870 bp, 69 predicted proteins | sample 1964751 | NCBI WGS metagenome assembly UMEN01 (sample SAMEA4836020, study PRJEB28245) | human gut metagenome | biome: gut microbiome; material: fecal sample | place: Denmark | collected 2008
ATTGCGCAGTGCACCAGCCACCATCAACAGCTCGCCCATTGAAAGTACGCCGCCTTTTACGGCGCGGGCCGCCAGCTGACTGACATTCTCCACGCCGCCAAAGCGCGGGGAGCCGTTTTTGATCAGCAGGGTGTTGATGGCATCGGTCTGTTCCAGCGCATAGCGCACCTCGTCCGGGTCGCACTGCGGCTGAGTGGCAAGCAGCATTTCGCGCGCTTCCTTGCACACGCAGCCCTCTGCGGCACGGGCGATGATCTTATCCAGTTCCAAAGTTTTTAAGTAACTTGTTTCCATAGGTTCCCTTTATGCTCAGGGCAGCAGGGTCTTTAAAAAGTCATAGCTTTTCAAAGGCTTATCCATGTGGGTCAGTGCATAGCGCTCTGCCACTGCGGAAAGCTTTTCCAGACTGCCCACAGAAATTTTGAATGCAAATATTTTTTTGTCGTCCACAAGGCAGATGTGCCGCAGCGCATACAGTGCGCCCTGATCAAGGTTGCAGGTCTTTCCTGCTTTTGCGGCGCAGTCTGCACAGAGCAGATGGCCTTCCTGCACATCCAGATAGAACGCAGCACCATCATAGGCGCTGCAATCGCGGCAGCACACGATCTGCGGCATAAAGCCGCACTCGCTCATGGTGCGCAGCTCAAACACGGCCTTGATCACCCGCAGATCCGTTTTGCTCTCGCTGATCATATAGAAACAGTTGAGCAGCAGCCGAAGCTCCCGCTGTGCCTCCTGCCCGGTGGGCGAAAGGGTCATTGCCATTTCAGCCATATACATGGCAAGGCTCATGCCCTCAATGCTGGACGAGATGCCGTGAAAGACATTTTTCACTTCCGCTTCCCGCACAGTGTACATGTTGCGGCCTGGCACCAGTGTGAACTCGGAATAGCAGAACAGCCCGCACGCGCTGAACAGCTTGCTCTTTAGCCGCAGGCTGCTCTGCGCTGCTGCCGAGATCACGCCCAGTTCCGGTGTCAGGATCGTCAGAATGCGGTCCGATTCCTTATAGCGGGTCTCCTTCAGCACCAGACCCGTGGTTACAAAGGCTTCCATTTTCTTGGTCCTCTGCCGGGGTTTCTTCCGGCCGCTGTTGTTTATAATCGAGATAACGAAGAATGTTTCCCGTACAGGCAAACGCCTGCCAACTTGCTTGTGCATCCATTTGCAGCACCTCTTCCCTGTTACGGATAGTGTCAGGTTTATTTTAACCGTTCATCCAAGGGAATTCTGTCCTGCTTTGGCAAGTTTCAACGGTTATTGGTGTTCTGCTTGAAGCCAAAGTTGTTCAGCAGGAACTCGTTATCGCGCCAATCGGATTTTACCTTTACCCAGCACTGCAGATTGACGCGGCAACCCAAAAACTCTTCGCAGTCTGCACGGGCAGCACTGGCAATTTTTTTCAGCATTGCACCGCCTTTTCCAATGACCATGCCCTTGTGGCTTTCGCGCTCGCAGTAGATATTTACATCAATATCGATCAGGTCGGTGCCCGGGCGCTCTTTGAAGCGCTCCACCACAACAGCAATGCCATGGGGGATCTCGTCGCGCATGAACAGCAGGGCCTTTTCACGGATGACCTCCGCCACAAGCTCCTTTTCCGGCATATCCGTGTAGGCATCATCATCAAAATAATGCGGGCCTTCCACAGCATAGCGGCTCAAAGCATCGAACAGCACTTCGCAGCCGTCGTTATCACGGACGCTGATGGTGTAGATATCGTCGAATACACCCAATGCCTTCAGCTCTTCTTTGCGGGCTTCCAGATCAGCAGGCTCCTTGACAAGGTCGGTCTTGTTGATGACTGCAATTGCCGGGCCGCCGCTGCTGCGCAGCATATCCACCAGCACCATTTCCGATTCATTCAGTGCGCCGTAAGGCTCAAACAGCATCATGGAAACATCCACATCTGCAATGGAATCGCTGGCAGTCTTATCCATCCGTTTACCCAGTTTGTTGCGTGCCTTGTGCACACCGGGTGTATCCAGCAGCACATACTGCAGCGGCCCGCGGGTGATCACGCCGGTAATGCGGGTGCGGGTGGTCTGCGGCTTGGAAGTGACGATGGCTACCTTTTCGCCAACCAGAAGGTTGGTCAGACTGGATTTGCCTACATTGGGACGGCCAATGACAGCCACAAAAACGGAAGAAGTATCATAATGCCCCTGAATGGGTGTAGCGTTACTCAAAATCTAGCTCCTGTCTGTATTGTGCGGCAACCGCACGGTGAATCAATTACTCGGTATAGCTTACGGTGCGCGGCAGGCCCAGCTGCAGCAGAACAGCTTCCTCTTTCTCACGCATCCGCATGGCTTCCAGACCGCCATTTTCGTGGTCGTAGCCCAGCAGGTGCAGCATGGAGTGCACCGTCAGGAACGCCACCTCACGCTGCAGCGGATGGCCGTAGAGGTTTGCCTGCTCCTGTGCACGCTCCATACTGATGACGATGTCACCCAGCATTTTGCAGCCGTTGTTCTCGTCAACATCATATTTGCCGTCCACCCCCAGAGGGAAGCTCAGCACATCGGTGGGCATGGGCTTGTTGCGGTACTGGTTGTTCAGCTCAGCAATGGCGGCGTTATCCACAAAGGTCACGCTGATCTCTGCAGGAGCTTCAAAATGCTCATATTCCAGCACGGCATTACAGGCACGGCGGATGAGAATGCGCAGACCAGAAGGAACCTTGACGGCCTTCTGTGAATTGGTGATTAAAACTTTATTGGACATAAATCAGTCCACTCCTTTCTGTTTTTGATGGCTTTATATGAATTCTGGTGATTTTATTTTTCAGGGTGTGCAGCCTTTTCGTAAGCCTTGATAATTTCCTGCACTAGACGGTGGCGCACAACATCCTTCTCAGTAAAATAGCACTGTGCAATCCCATTTACATTTTTAAGCACGTGCAGTGCATCCACAAGACCGCTGCGGGTGCGTTCCGGCAGATCGATCTGGGTCACATCACCGGTAACCACCACCTTGGAGCCGACACCCATACGTGTGAGGAACATTTTCATCTGCTCCGGTGTGGTGTTCTGTGCCTCGTCCAGAATGATAAAGGAATCATCCAGCGTGCGTCCGCGCATATAGGCAAGCGGTGCAACCTCAATGATCTGCTTTTCCACAAGGCGCTCGTAAGTTTCGGCACCCAGCATATCAAACAGGCCGTCATACAGCGGGCGCAGATAAGGGTCTACCTTCTGCTGCAGATCACCAGGCAGAAAGCCCAGCTTTTCACCCGCTTCCACTGCCGGGCGGGTGAGCACGATACGGGAAACATCCTTGGCTTTAAAAGCCTTTACCGCCATGGCAACGGCCAGATAGGTCTTGCCGGTACCCGCCGGGCCAACGCCAAAGGTAATGGCATTGGTGCGGATGGCATTGAGATATTCCTTCTGGCCCAGTGTTTTGGGCCGGATCGGCCGTCCCTTGACCGTTACGGTAACAAAATCTTCGGTCAGTTCCTTGACCCGCTTTTCTGCTCCATCGTGCGCCAGACTGATGCAGTAGCGCACGGTCTGGTCTTCCAGCGGTGTATGATTCTCGATCAGAAGCAGCATTCCCTCCACAGCGCGGCTGGCCGCGGCAACATTGGCCGGTTCGCCTGAAAGCCGCAGCTGCGTGCCCCGGCAGACCGCCGTAACAGAAAACTCGTTCTCCAGCAGACGGATGTTCCGGTCGCAGTTGCCAAAAACAGCTGCGGCGACCTCTACACTATCCAGTTCAATATTCTTTTCTGCCATGTGCTCCTCCTGAAAGGATATATTTTAATGCTTCTATTGTACCACCAAAATCTCGAGAAGAAAACTGTGAAAAGTATACAAAATATTTTCATCCGTTCCATCGGTTTTTTCATACGCCAAGGCAGCTGCCCCTGCAAAGCGTCAGCGGCAAAAAAGAAAATGCAGGAACAGGAATGCATCCTGTACGAATGATCTTGTCAAGACCTTTTGTGCCACAACCGCAGAGAAAAACAAAACATATCTTTGGCCAAAAAGGCAATAGCAAACTTCTCCCCTGCGTGCTACAATAGCAAGCGTTGTGCGACTTGCACCCGGCCGGCCGCTCCGGAATGCTGAAATCAAAGGAGAAGGAACCATGGAACAACTTTTTCTGATGCCCGGTGAAGAACGCTGCGAACGCTTCAAGGATGGCAACGGTATTCCGAGAGTTCACTACTCCTATCGCTCGATGCACGGTGCATTCTTCGACTGCGAGAGCCGCAGTTTGGAGGAAGCCCAGCGCCTGTGTGAGGACTGGCTGGTAGGTCAGGACCGCTGTTACCGCAACTGAAATGAAAAATAGAAACCTCCGCTTCCCTGTCGGTACTGCCGCTGGGAAGCGGAGGTTTTTGCTTTTTACAGGTTTATTTCCACAGTTGAGCGCAGACAAGTTCCAGCACACTGCCCGCGATGCAGCGGGCCTTATCCGAAATGAGAAAACAGTTGGAAAGTTCCTCTTTGCGGGGGTCTATATCGGCCACCTTAAAACCGGGCGTTACCGGATAACTGCTGCGCAGAAGTCCGCGCAGAATGCCCGTGATCTGCGTGGTCACAGAAATCATGGCACCATCTGCCGTGCGGATCTGCGCAATGGTCTCACCCGCTTCCACGATATCTCCAATTTTGCGGAGATCCATAAATATACCGGCCGTGCCGGCATGGATCACGCGCTCTTTGCCGTAGCCGCCAATGATTCCGGGAATGCCGGTATCAGGGATGGCACTGCCTTCCCGAATGATGCGTCCCAGCCGGTGGCCGCGTTTGGTCTCCACCACCACATCCACATCCTGCCCGGCCGTGAAACCGGGGCCGAGTGCAATGGTCAGGGGTGCCATATCCCGCGTTGTGCCAAGATTCTTTTTGGCAAGGATCGCATCCACAAGGACATCCGGCTTTGCGGGCGCAATGCTTTTGCCTTGCGGGTCTACCAGAACAGGAACGGCATTCTGTTTCCAGATTTCTTCTGCCTGCGCCAGAGTTTCGATCCGTACCGCACGCAGACCTTCAACGGCGGTCTCACCTTCATAAACGGCTTCGCACAGAGAAACCTGCCGCCGGATCGCCGCCGGATGCTCCGCTTCCAGCACCAGCACACGCAGGCCTGCGCTCCACAGCCGGTGAACGGTGCCGGTAGCAAGGTCGCCGCCGCCGCGCACAAGGATCAGTGCATCCTTCTTCATTTGATCTCCTCTCCGGGCTGGAGTCGAGTCAATACGATCTCCATAGACCCACCGCAGGCAGCAATTGCTGCATCATCATTTTTGCCGTCTGCCGAGAAATGCAGCCGTTGATACGCCGGAGCAGCTCCCGTCAGCATTTCCTGTGCAGCCAGAATGGTGCGGTGCTCCATAATACCGCCGCCCACGCTGCCCACAATAGAGCCGTCTGTGCGAACCAGCATTTTTGCGCCGATTTCCCGCGGCGTAGAGCCGTGCCGCGCCGCAATCACGGCAAGCACCGCCTGCTGCCCGGCGGCATCTGTCTGAGCCATGGCTTCCAGAAGGGCAGATGAAAAGCCCTCCGTCTGCGGACGCGCATTCTTGATCGATACGATCTGTGCCAGAATGGAAAGTGCGATCTCCTCTGCCGTCTGTGAGCCGATGGAAAGCCCGATGGGGGCGTACAACGCCTCCACTCTTTCGGCATCGATACCGGCTTCCAGAAGTTGACGGCGCACCAGTGCGGCACGCCCGCGGCTGCCCATCATGCCAACATAGGCTGCAGGCTTTTTTAATATCACCTTCAGGCAGTCCACATCAAATGCATGTGCCCGGGTGACGACCACAAAATAAGTCTCTGCGCCGTCAGGTACCTGCGCAAGCGCTTTATCAAACGGCAGGCAGAGCACTTTATCAGCTCCGGCCAGCCGCAGCTGCTGTGCGTATTCCTCGCGGTCATCCATTGCAAGGACCGTCAGGCCCAGCAGCTTTGCAAGCTGCACAACGGCTGCAGCCACATGTCCACCGCCGCAGACTACCAGCTGCGGCACCGCGCCAAAGCGCTCCGCAAAGATGTCTGTGCCTGCAACAGAGTGGATACCAGCTGCTGTGCAGCCCTGCAGTTCTGTCAGGTGCTGCAGCAGTACGGTGCTGTCTCCCCTCTGCCACACAGGCCTGCCCTCCAGCAAAAGCAGCTGGCTCCCCGCGGCATCGCCCTCTAACTGGGCCACCATCGTCCAGCCGCCCGCAGAACGGGCTTTTTGCAGCATTGTATAAAGCGGCATTTTACCCATGCGTCATTCTCCTGTTTTATCTTTATTACTGTTCTACTGCTGCGGCCTGATCGTAACGTGCCGGGTCCAGCCGGTTCTGCCACTGCTCAAATTCTTCCGGCAGCATCCGCCAGGCAAGGCCGCAGCCTGCGGAGATCTCGCGCGGCAGTGGGATGAGCCTGCCCGGAACTTTCTCCGCAAGGCACTGCTTTTCCCATTCCATGGCATCCAGCGTTGTGCGGAATGAAAGAACAATATAAGTTTTTTTGATGCGCATATCAGATCTCCTGTGCAAGCTCCTGAACAGCGGCTGCGGTCTGAAGCACTTCGGCTTCCGTATTGAAATGCGAAAAGCTGAACCGTACCACGCCCTGCTCCACCGTGCCCAGCGCTTTATGCATCAGCGGTGCACAGTGCGCACCGGCACGCACACAGATGCTGTAGTCCTCCCACAGAATATCTGCAATGCGGGCTGAATCTTCGTCTCCGATGTTGAGCGAGATAATGGGAGCGTGCAGCGCCATTTCCGGGTCGCCGTAGATCTTCACGTTCGGCAGATCTCGAATGTTTTTATAAAAGAGCGCCGCCAGTGCAGTTTCTTTTGCACACAGCGTTTCCACACCCTGAGCCAGAATCCATTCCACACCGGCACACAGGCCCGCCAGACCCGGAACATTGAGCGTCCCGGCTTCCAGAGCGGTGGGCATCTGTGCGGGATGCTGTTCATCAAAGCTGTGTACGCCGCTGCCGCCCACTACCAATGGCCGGATGGAAAGCCCCGGGCGCACATACAAGCCGCCTGTTCCCTGCGGGCCAAGCAGCGCCTTATGCCCGGTGAAGCATAGCACATCAATGCCCAGTGCCTGTACGTCAATGGGCTGTGAACCCGCCGTCTGGGCCGCATCCACGGTCAGCAGCAGGCCATGCCGGTGCGCAAAACCCGCTGCTTTTGCAAGATCTGTTCCGTTGCCGGTCACATTGGAGGCACCTGTTACGACCAGTGCTTTTGTATTGGGCTGAATCAGCTTATCCCAGTCATCATATTGCAGCCGTCCGCGCTCATCCACGCCCGCAAAACTGAACTGCAAGCCCTGTTCCCGCAGTCGGTAGAGCGGCCGCAGAACAGAGTTATGCTCACATACCGTTGTGATGATATGATCGCCCGGCGCAAAAAGACCACCCAATGCAATGTTCAAGGCCTCCGTTGCATTTGCCGCAAAGGCAATGCAGGACGGGTCTGGTGTGTGGAGGAGCTTTGCCATTGCGCACCGCGCAGCATAAACAAGACGGCTTGCGTGCAGCGTGGGCTCATGGGCACCCCGTCCCGGATTGCCTGCCGTGCGCATTGCGTCCAGCACAGCCTGCTCCACCTGCGGCGGCTTGCGCAGGGTCGTGGCAGCGTTATCCAGATAGATCACGGTTTCACCACGTTGCCGGCCTGCGTCAGCTTTTCCACGATGGTGTACATGTTGGTCACACTGCCAACAGCAAGCTTTTCGGTCAGGCCATAGAAATTCAGGCAGGTGCCGCAGGTCATGATCTCCACGCCCTGTGCTTCCAGTGCCTTCAGGTCATCCAGCATGGGCGAACCCTCACAGGTCAGGGACGCGCCGCCGTTATAGAACAGCACTGTTTTGGGCAGCTGATCCTGCTGGGTAAGTGCGAACACAAATGCCTTGAGCAGGGACTTGCCAAGGTCATCTGCGCCAATGCCCATTTTATCAGAGCTGATGGCAACCACCGTGTCTGTGCGGGTGTCCGGTGCACAGGCCGGTGCTTCTTCAGTGGGTGTTTCGGACGCTTCGCCGACTGTGAAGAGCACGCGGTATTCCCGCTCGGCCAGCTTTTCGGCGCTGTACCGATAACCTTTCTGCTGGGCCATTTTGGTAAGGTTCTGCACGGCGATCTCATTATCCACCAGCACTTCCACCTCACCGGCACCCTGCAGTTCAGAGATCGCCTTTTTGGCTTTTACAACGGGCAGCGGGCATGCGTCGCCACGGGCATCAACTTTCAGCATCATAATTGTAGGCCTCCATCAGTATTTTACAGTGATTTCCTGTTCGGTTTTGGGTATGATCTCACCCACGATCTTTGCGGGTAGGCCAGCGGCCTGCAGCTCTGCTTCCAGCGCATTTGCTTCTTCTGGCAAAACGGCCAGCAGCAGTCCGCCGGAAGTCTGTGGGTCAAACAGCACCTCTTCCATTGCAAACGGCACATTTTCAAAAGTGACATATGGGCCGGTATGGTTGCGGTTGCGCTGTCCGGCAGCGGTATACAAAAAATCATCTGCCGCTTTTTCGGCTCCCGGCAGAACCGGCACCATCCGTGCATCAATGATACAGGAAAGCTTTCCGCCCATCATCTCGTGCAGATGGCCCAGAAAACTGAAACCGGTCACATCGGTTGCCGCATGGACCGTATACTTTCGGCTGATCTCGCCAGCGTTTTTGTTCAGCGTTGTCATGGACGCAATGGCACCGGCCATATCTTTCGGTGCCGCTTCGCCCACACGGTTTGCCGTGCAGATCAGGCCCACGCCCAGAGCTTTTGTTAAAATCAGCTTGTCGCCGGGCCTGCCGGAATCATTCGTATACATTTTTTTCGGGTCCACAAGGCCAGTCACCGAAAGTCCGTATTTCACACCTGTATCGGCAATGGAATGCCCGCCCGCAAGGCTTCCGCCCGCTTCGGCCACCTTCTTGGCTCCGCCGCGCAGAATCTCACCCAGAATGTTCAGATCCATGCTCTCCGGGAAGCAGACAAGGTTCAGTGCAGTCTTCACCTCGCCGCCCATGGCATAGACATCGCTCAGGGCGTTGGCCGCTGCAATCTGGCCGAAGGTATAGGGGTCGTCCACCATCGGCGGGAAAAAATCCACTGTCTGCACCAGTGCTACATCATCGGTAATGCGGTATACAGCCGCATCATCCCGGCTGTCGTACCCGACCAGAAGGCTCGGGTCTCTTGCACCGCGCGGCAGCTTTTCCAGAATACGGCTCAGCGCTCCGGCCCCCAGCTTTGCGGTACATCCGCCGCCGGTGCAGAACACGATCTTGTTTTCTTTGCTCATGCACGTTTTCCTTTCTCGAAATGAGACGTAACGCAGGAAATACGATAAATATTTTTCAGAATATCAGCTATCTGCCGGGCCAGAGCAGCCTGCTCTTTTGTATCGGCCTGATTGAGTACAGCATAAAAGCTGCGATCCCCTACAGCCTTCCTTCCACCGGCTTCACTTGCCAGCAGATTTGCCAGAAGTTCCGGTGTCAACTGCGCATTCTGCGGAACACAAAGCAGCTCTGCGGCAAGCTCTGCTCGGAAACAGACCTCCCGGAGCGGATGCCTCAATGCAGAAAGCCCTGCTACGGCCAGAACCGTATCGCACTGCGGTAAAAGCACCGGCTCGTGCGCAGCGGGTGCCTTGCAGGGCATCCGTTTTGCGCCGTCCGCTTCAATGAGCACGATATCTGCAAGGGTCATCCAGCGCTCCAGCTGTGCCTGCGGCAGGGCCGTCAATTTGCCGCCGTGTGCAGCGGTTCCGGCCACGGCATAACTGCCGCACTTCCACAGGCGGAAAAGCTCTGCATCCGTCTGTGCCCAGACCCCGCCGGGCGGCTGCATAATATGGGTGGTGGTAGCGGCCAATACCCGCCAGCCTTTGCGGGCGCAGTGCGCAGCCAGATTGTACATCAGTGTGGTCTTTCCGCCGCCGCCCACCAGAGAAATAACATGTCCCTTCTCCGCAAGAAACGGAAAAATTTTTTCGTCGATCATTTCTGCTTTTCTGCAACTGCCATGGCGATTTTTTCCGGTGTGATGGGCAGCTCATAGAACCGGGTACCGATAGCGTTATAGATGGCATCGGAAATGGCAGGCAGCGGTGTATTGATGACCACCTCGCCGATGGACTTTGCGCCAAAGGGTCCGTTGGGTTCATAGCTGCTCTCGAATTCAACCTTGATCTTGCCCACATCGGTGCGGGCCGGAATTTTGTACTGGAACAGAGAGTTCTCTTCCGGATAGCCATTCTTATCGTAGGTAATGTTTTCGGTCAGAACCATGCCGATGCCCTGCAGCAGACCGCCCTCAGCCTGCACACGGGTCAAGTTCGGGTTGATGGGCGTGCCGCAGTCCACACAGGCATCAAATTCCAGCAGCTTTACCTCGCCGGTCTCGGTATCCACTTCCACCTCAGCAGCACCAACCATGAACGGCGGCGGCGACAAAGGCGAAGTATGCGTTTCGGTGGCTTCCAGCGGAACCATATGGCCGAACTGCGAAGCATACGCGATCTCGCTCAGAGACTTTTTCTGTGCGGGATCTTTGCTCTTGAAAACATCTTTTCCATCAAATTCCACATCGTCCTCGGTGCATTCCAGCAGCTCTGCACCCAGCTTGCAGATCTGGGCGCGCAGCTTCATGGCACACTTTTCGGTGGCCTTGCCGGTAACGTAAGTGGTACTGGACGCATAGGAGCCGGAGTCATAGGGCGAGGTATCCGTATCAGCTCCGAAGACCATGATATTGTCCAGCGGGCAGTCCAGCACTTCGGCGGCAATCTGCGCCAGTGTAGTGTCACAGCCGGTGCCCATGTCGGCCGCACCGATCATCAGGGTGTAGAAGCCGTCGTCATTCAGTTTCAGGGTGGCACTGCCCACATCCATGCCGGAAATGCCGGAGCCCTGCATCGCCATGCCCATACCGACAGCGCGCACCTTGCTGTTGCCCATATCACGGGCAGGGTATTTGTGCTCCCAGTCGATCATATCCCGCACCTTGACAAGGCAGCGGTCCAGCGCGCAGCTGGTGTTGACAGCCCCATAGTAGGCGGGCATCACATCGCCCTCCTGTACGGCGTTTTTCAGCCGCAGCTCAAAGGGGTCCATATTCAGCTTATGAGCCAGTTCATTGACAGCAGATTCTACGGCAAACAGTCCCTGCGTTGCGCCGTAACCGCGGTAAGCACCGGCAGACATGTGGTTCGTATACACCACATCACTGATAAAGCGGAAGGCTTCTGCCTTGCCGTACAGCGGGATGGACTTGTGACCGGAAAGGCCCACGGTCGTAGGGCCATGCTCACCGTAAGCACCGGTATTGGAAAGGGTGTACAGATCAATGCCCTTCACAACGCCGTCCTTCGTGGCACCCAGCCGCACATGGATCTCCATTTCGTGACGCGGCGAGGATGCGATCTGGCTTTCCACACGACTGAAAATGATCTTGGAGGGCTTTTTGGTCTTCCAAGTCACAAAAGCCGGATACATCTCACTGACCGCCGTCTGCTTGGCACCAAATCCGCCGCCGATGCGGGGCTTTGCCACGCGCACCATGGATTTGGGAATATGCAGTGCGTTCGCAATATTGCGCCGTGCATGGAACACGATCTGCGTGGAGCTGAGCACATTCAGCCGCCCATAGGTATCAATGGAGCAGTAGGTGCGGAAGGTCTCCATCATGGCCTGCTGGCAGGCTTTGGTGTGGTAAATGTGGTCAATGACTACATCGCTGGCTGCAAGCACCGCGTCGATATCACCGGCTCCGCATTCATCATGGGCGCAGAGATTGCGTTTGTTGTCAGCTCCCACCGGGCACAGACTGGCCCAGTTGTCCTCCGGATGCACCAGAATGGGGTTGTCCTTGGCAGTGTGATAGTCCAGCACTGCTTCCAAAACCTCATATTCCACCTTGATGAGCTTGAGAGCCTTATCCACGCACTTTTCGTCCTTACCGGCCACAATGGCCACCACATCGCCCACAAAGCGCACATGGCGGTCAATGAGCAGGCGGTCACGCGGACTGGCTTCCGGATAGGTCTGGCCAGCCTGCGTGTAGCGCGGCGCATCCTGCGGCACATCCTCCCATGTAAAGATTGCCTCGATGCCGGGCACCTTTTTTGCTACAGCCGTATTGATCGTTTTGACGATGGCATTTGCGTGCGGAGAGCGCAGCAGCTTTACGATCAGGCAGTCCTGCGGGATCACATCGTCCATATAGACGGGCTGGCCGGTGACCAGCTGCATGGCATCCTTTTTACGGAAAGGCTTGTTGATGGTACTCATTCTGCGGCCTCCTTCTGCTTTTTCCATGCCAGAAAGTTCATGATGCCGCGCAGCTGGCCCTCATAGCCAGAGCAGCGGCAGAGGTTGCCGGAGAGATATTCCTTCACTTCTTCCTCACTGGGGTACGGATTCTCGCGGAAGAGGGCCAGCGCGTTCATGATAAAGCCCGGGTTGCAGAAGCCGCACTGCTCTGCACCCTGATCCGCGATAAAGCCGCCGAACTCCGCCGCTTCTTCCTGCAGGCCTTCCAGTGTGGTAATGCTGTGGCCGCTGGCACGCGCTGCCAGTACCGAGCAGGACAGCACCGGTTTCTCGTCCAGAAACACCGTGCACAGACCACAGTTGGAAGTCTCACAGCCGCGCTTGACGCTCTTGCAGCCATGGGCACGTACAAAATCGATCAGCAGCATATCTGCAGCCACATCCTCTGTGACCTTGATGCCGTTCAATGTAAGAGTGATCTGCATTTAATTTTCCTCCTGTGCCGTGCGTGCTTCCAGTTCCAGAACAGCACGCTTTGTCAGAACGCCTGCCAGATGGCGGCGGTACTCGGCATTGCCGCGCATATTGGAGCCAGTGACAATTTTTTGCTTTACTTCATCGGCAAAGTTCTGCGCCAGTTCCTGCGCAGAAACACCCGCCTTTGCCGGCAGCTCAAACAGCACAGCCTTGAGCGGCCGCGCACCGATCACAATGCGATAACTGCCGGTTTCCAGACGGGCGGCAGCGCAGGTAAGCACCGGGATATCAGTCTGGCTGTTGCGCACGGACTGATAGAAAAATTCTGCTTCTTCTTTTTTAACGATCAGCCGCACAAGGATGTCCCGGTCATAAGGGCGCTCAGCATACTCCTGCAGGGATATGACCCCACCCTTGTACAACTCTACCGAACAGTCCATGGCCATAAACAGCGTGAACACATCAGAAAAGCCGAACCGGCTGTAGATGCTGCCACCCACAGTTGCCAGATTGCGCAGCTGCACGCCCACGATATGCCGCAGCGCTTCCTTTACTGCGCCATGGGTATACGCAGCAAGACCGGCGTGCTCTTCCAGCTGGCGCAGTGTAACCATGGCACCAATGGAAAAGCTGCCCTCGGTCTCCTCTATGGTGTCCAGTCCCAGACCGGACAGGTCGATGGCTGTACCGACATTGATATTCTCCATTTTGAGCCAGATCATGCCGCCCAGCACACGGTTGGCCTTTTTCTGGTTCAGCTGCCACGCTTCTTCCAGACTTTCGGCCTGCTTATATTCTCGGATCGTCATCATAGATGCAGGTTCCTCTCTCTCTTTTTCTCTGTTCTTTTATTTTAACACAGATTTCGATATAATACTATTGTGAATTCGTTTCAGAAAGAGTGGTACTATATGAAAGAACTTCTTCCGGTGGGCTGTGTCATTATGGCATCCGGTCTGAGCCAGCGCTTCGGCTCCAACAAACTCCTTGCGCCGTTCTGCGGGGAACCGATGCTATGCCGCGCATTTGCAGCGACCGATACTCCAAAGCTTTCGGCCCGCATCGTGGTGACACGTTCGGACGAAGTTGCGCAGCTTTGCCGCTCCTGCAATGTTCCGGTGCTGCTGCACGATCTGCCTGGTCGAAACGATACGGTGCGGCTTGGTCTTTCTGCGCTGCTGAAACAGGTTCCGGAGCTTTTTGGCTGCATGTTCCTGCCGGGAGACCAGCCGCTTTTGTGCCGTGAGACAGTGGAAGCCATGGCAGGCATCTCCGGATGGGATCACAGGACCCGGCTGGAACGGCATAAAGAAACAGAACGGGAGATCTTCCGTCTGGGATTCCGGGTCCGTAACGACCCGTCTCCCCTTACTGGAAGTCCCGTTCTGTTTGAAAAAGGACTTTTTCAGGAACTGCTCACCTTGCCGCAGGGCATGGGCGGCAGTGTTCTGCTTCGGAAATATCCCGCGCATGTTCACACCGTTTACATTGCGGATCGGAATGAATTGGCCGACGCCGACACGCCCGAAGCACTTGCGCAATTGGAAGCGCTGGCCCGGCAAAAGCTTTGAGCTTTATTCTGCCTTGTCATCCTTCGGCAGCAGCACATTCAGCAGGATCGCCACGAACGCAGCCGGAACGATGCCGGACTCGCCGCAGATCAGCTGGAAAGCGTGCGGAGCCTGTGCCAGAATGCCGCTGTTGGCACCCATGCCGTAGCCAACACCCAGAGCCACCGAGACGATGGTAAGCTGACGCGGGGTCATCTTTTCCTTGGTGATGAGCTGGATGCCGCTGACCACGATGGAAGAGAACATCATAACGGCAGCACCGCCCAGAACGGCCTGCGGCATAATGGAGATCAGTGCGCCGAGCTTGGGGATCAGGCCGCACAGGATCAGGAAGATGGCACCGGAGGCCAGAGCCATGCGGTTGACCACTTTGGTCATGGCCACCAGACCCACGTTCTGGCTGAAGGAAGTGTTGGGCAGTACACCGAACAGAGCCGCAAAGGAGGAGCCCAGACCGTCACAGATCACACCGCCGGACAGCTCTTTATCGGTGGGCTCACGATTCATGCCGCCCTCCATGACACCGGAGATATCACCCACGGTCTCAACAGCGGTAACAACGAACATGATCATCACCGGCATAATAGCGCGCATATCAAACACGATCTTGACCGGCATCAGCTTGGGAATGGCAAACCAAGAGGCCTGTGCCACCTTATTCCAGTTGAGCACCCATGCCTTGGTAAACTCTACACCATCGGCAGTGACACCGGTGGTGGGCAGCACCAGACCCATAACAAAGGCCGCAATGTAACCGGCCAGAATGCCGATCAGGATCGCGGAAGAGCTGAGGAAGCCCGTGGTCCAGTGCTTGAAGATCAGAATGACCACCAATACGAACAGGGCAAGCAGAAGATTTTCCATGGAGCCAAAGTCTTTTGCGCTGTTGCCGCCGCCAAAGGAATTGATGCCCACCGAGATCAGCGAAAGACCGATGGAAAGTACAACCGTACCGGTGACGACCGGCGGGAAGAACTTGCGCAGAGGCTTGAGGAAGAAGCCCAGAACGCCTTCAAAGATGCCGCCGATGATGGATGCACCCATAATGGCACCATAGGCCAGCACACCGCCGCCCATGCTGCCGACAACACTGTTGAACACGCCGATAAAACCGGAACTGGTGCCCATGATGATGGGCACGCTACCGCCCACGGGGCCGATGGTGAACAGCTGTACCAGCGTGACTACGCCGGCCACAAACATGGCGCTCTGCAGCAGCGTGACCTGCAGATCTGCAAATTCACCACCCGCAATGCCGCAGGCACTGGTGATGATCAGCAGCGGGGTCAGGTTGCCCACAAACATGGCGCAGACATGCTGCAGACCCAGCGGGATCGCCTGTTTCAGGGACATTTTTGCGTCGAACTGATACGCCGACTCTTCGAGCTTGACTTCCTTCAAATGTTCCACTCTCCTCAAATCTTGACAAAAATCATTCTTTTCGACTGCTTTACCAAAAAGCGGATTTATTATAGCAAAACTGCGTATCCTTGTAAATTAAGTATGACTTTTTCGTGAACGGCTGTTTCCCGCTGAGAAACACAAAAAGCAGGGTGCTTTGTGCGTTTTTTCCGCTTTGGTCGGAAGAATTTCGCGCAGAACTCCTGCTTTTTTGTTTTGTTTTATTTGATTTTTGTGCGATATGGAAATTTTACAGCGTTCTCAGCCCGTAATCTTTTAAACAGCGCTGGATGCCCTGCTGAGTGGTGTCGAACCGGATGCCGAAGCGTTTCAGTTTTGTGGTGTCCATCACAAGGTTCCGGCCCCAGCTTTCTTCCTCAATCTGCACAGCGATTCCCAGCGTTTCGGCAAACTGCCGGGCGGTGCATACCATGTTTTCGGCATTGCCGCTGCCAAAATTATATACGCCGCCGGGCAGCGCCATGGCAGGCTCCAGATTTTCGATCACCTGCCGCACATAGGTCACGCCGCGGTGGTCGTTCCGGGAGAAGCGCAGAGCCTCTCCCTTCAGCGCGGCACGCAGAAGATTCAGCGGAAGATTGCCCCGGATGGGCAGCCCATAGCCGGGCAGGTCATACATCCAACTGGCACGCAGATGGACCGAGTCCGGGCAGAGCTCCAGCACACGCTGCTCTGCTTCCAGCTTGTATTGGCCGTAAATGTTTGCGGGATGCAGGGCCAGTGTTTCCGGCAGCGGCCCCTGCTGCTGCACACCAGCATAGACCTGATCCGAGCTGAATGCCACCAGCTTTGCCTTCGTCTGCTGCGCAGCCCGTGCCAACCAGACTGGCAGCTCCACATTGGCACGGTAAGCTTCTGCCGGATGCTGCGCACAGTAACTGGTATCGGAAAGAGCGGCGGTGTGCAGGATCACATCCGGATGCAAAGCTTCCACCTGTGCACGGGTGAGAGCTTCATCGGCTGTACAGAAAAAGCCTTTTGGAAGGGCGCAAAGCTCGTACTTTCCCTGCCACTGCTGCAAAATGCGGGAGCCGACAAAGCCGCCTGCACCGGTGATAAGAATTTTTTTCATGATAATTTCCTCCTGCAGGGCAATGCAAAAGTGCCCAGCAGCATGACAGCCTGCCGGGCACAAAAATTTTAAAGGAACAGTTCCAGCACGAACACGACGGCGCAGCAGGCCACAGATACCTGAAACAGGCTTGCGCCGAACCAAGCAGCTGCAATGCCTACCACCAGCGCCATGGCACCGGCAGCCGGGCTCTGGGTCGCGTTGACAATGGCCGGGAAGGTCATGACCGCCAGCGTCACATAGGGCACATAATACAGAAACGACTGAATGAAGTGATTTTTGATGGGCTTGCGGATCAGTGTGAGCGGAAGGATGCGGATGGCATAGGATACCAGCGCCATCACTGCAATGTAAATGTAATGATTATGCGTCATGCTCTGCCTCCTGCTCTTCTGGATTTACCGGAAAAAGAACTGCTGCAGCGCTGGAAATGAGCACTGTGAGCAAAATGGTGCGCGTGCCCTCCGAAAGAGCGGAGATACCCGGCAGGTAATTGCACACAAAGCTCAGTGCAAAGCTGATGGCAACAAGTGCAGCTACCACCCTGCTCTTACGCGCCGGAGGAATGATGATGGCAAGGAACATGCCGTAAAGGGCAACGCTCAGCGCACTGACAGCCCGCAGCGGCAGCAGATTGCCCGCAATGATGCCCAACGCTGTACCGATGGCCCAAGCCGGTGCCGCCAGCAGAATGGCACCGTAGGTATAATATGGGTTCAGGCTGCCGGGCCGTGCAATGGTGATGCCAAAAAGCTCGTCTGTCACATCATAACCGATGAGCAGCCTGTGCCAGAAGGGTGTGCCCGGCGCAAAGCGCTGGGCCAGTGCGCAGCTCATGAGCAGATAGCGCGCATTGGCAATCAGTGTGATGATGGCCACTTCCAGATAGGTCGCATTGGCCATGATGATGGCAAATGCAGCGTACTCGCCTGCCGAAGCGTTGTTCAGTAGGCTGACCAGAAAGCCCTGAAACGGGGTAAAGCCTGCCCGGCGGGCCGCAATGCCCAGCGAGAAGGAAACAGCAAAATAGCCCAGCGCAATGGGAACGCCATCCCGCATGCCCTCACAGAAAATTTTTTTGCTGAAAGCCCAAACCGGCCTTTCTGCATTGACAAGCTCTGGGGCAAGGAGCTTACTTTTGGAATTCATCTTTGTTTTTTACTCCTTTCCTATTTCAAACACCGCTTTTTATTATACTCTCACGCACACAGAGAAGAAAGGGCTTTTTCACTTTCTTTTCGGCACAAAAGGAAAACGCCGCCTGAAAAGGCAGCGTTCTTCGTCGATTTATGCACCCGGCACCAGAAAATGCATCGCCTGCGGCAGGACCTGCGTACCGGCTTCCAGCCCATTTGCCGTCAGGATCTGTGCCGGTGACACATGGAACCGTCTGGCAATGCCGAACAACTCCTCTCCTGCCTGTGCATAGTAGATGCGCAGTGCGATCTCCGGGTCCGGAGTCGTCAGCAGTTCGCCCAGCTCAATGCTGCCGATGCCCGGATGTGTGCTCCGGCAGAGGATGGCTCCTTCGGCACGGGCGGTGACTGTCACTTCCAATGTGCCGCCAGTGCAGCTGCACTGGATGTTCTCGGTGCTCAGCCAGCATTCCGGGCTGAACTGTGCACCCGGCGGGGCTTCTACTGCAAGCGGAAAGACAAGCTCCAGTGTTTTTTCGTAGCTTTCCAGCTCGGCAAGACTGTTCTCGGCAAAGGCGGTGGCAACGGCACGCACCGTAAAGGCCCAGCCGTCGCGGTAAGGTGTTACCTGCGCCGGTCCATAAGACACAAAGCAGGCGCGCAGCTGAGCATCCGCATCTGGCAGCGGCCCGGAGGCCGTGGAAGATGCTGTCTCGTTCAGCATACAGGCAAGATCTTCTGCTGCCAACTCCTGCGGCGTGACGGCGGTTTCAAACTGCGTAGAAAAGGCATCCGCTACGTATTGCAGCTGGCAGGGCCGCCATGCGTGCAAATGCATCATCACGCTGGCTGTCAGTTGGCCGCTGGCTTCCTGTTCGCCCTCCGCAAGGGCAAAGCCCACCGGCTCCAGCACGCACATGCATCTGCAGTCCTCTGCCACGCCTTCCAGATCCACCACCTGATTGAACGGCAGGGATGCCGCCTGACTTTGCAGGCTGCTTTCGCCTTCCGCGCGCCAGGCGCATTGGGCACGCACCTCGCCCTTGACCACTGCCTTGCCCGCCAGCAGCTTTACCTCCCGCACGGCGGCGCTGCCGGTAATATCCAGAATGGCTGCGGGCGGCTTTGCAAACACAAGCTCCCCTTCCACAGTGACCAGCTTTTCCAGCACCGCGGTGCTGCGCACGCCGTTCAGCGTCTGCAATTTCTGTTCAATGCCGCCATCGGCCAGCGCCGTGATCAGTTCCTGTTTATCCTGTGTATGGATAGCAACCACAAGACCATAGGCTCCGCGCACCTCGATGCGGTGCGGGTTTACCGCCCGGCAGTTGAGGTATTCGGTCTGCCCTTCTACCATGGCCATCCAGCTGGTGAAGGAAAATTCCGGCACCTCCAGCTGCTTTGTAAACGGCAGCTTCTGCTCGGTCTGGCAAAGCCCGGCCCCGTCCTCGCCCTGATAAAACACAGTGCAGCGCAGATAGCCTTCCAATGTAAGCCGCCCGGGCTGCAGCTGCTTTTGCAGCACCACCGGTTTTGCAAAGCATTTGACCAGCTTGAACACCGGCGGAAGATAATCTGAAATCAGGATCTCGGTTTCCAGTGGAAGTTCTGCCTTGACGGTGCAGCTCGTGCCTGCCTGCGGCAGCGTATCCCGAAAGATCTTCAGTTCCATGCAGTGTGCTCCTTTCCCTGTCCGTCTCTACTGGAAAGGTATGCACATGCTTTGCAGGATATGCGCGCAAAAAAGGCACCGTGCAAAACGCACGATGCCTTTGGGCCTTTTGAAACAATCAGATCGTTTTGCGCAGGACAGCCGCCTGCATTACATGGTATTTCTGCATCAGCCGGACGGCAGCCGATGTGATCTTCTCGCCGCTGACCACAATGGGGATCGCAGGCGGGCAGGAAACCGTCGGCATAGCGCAGATACGCCCCACCGCCTGCTCTGTGGGCACCTGCTCCTGCGGGGCAAACACGGCCTGCCGGATGCTGCAGCAGGTGTGCAATTCGTGTTCCAGCTCCAAAAGCTCACGATCGTTTTTTTCCGGGAGCGGGAACGGGCCTGTAAGGTTTTCCACAATGTGGAGAACGGCAGAAGTCAGCCGTTCAAAGTCCTGCGGCGGATTTGCCGGGGTGAACATCAGCACAACATAACGCGGGTCGGCATATTCGCACTCGACCTTTGCGCTGCGCAGCGCTTCTGCAAGCTCTGTGCCGGTCATGCCCAGTGTAGCAGCATCCAGCGTGACCTTGAGAGGTTCGCTTTCCAGTGCCAGCGGTCCCGGGCAGTGTTTTGCCGCAGCGGCTTCGTTCAGCTCCCGGCGCAGGCGGGTCAGATGACCGCAGCACTGCAAAAGCCGCAGCGGATAGCCTTCCGACAGAACCTGATTGCATTTGTCCAGAGACTGCAAGATCAGGTAAGACGGACTGGTGGAACCAAACAATGCCAGTGCATTGCGCACAGCGGCTTCGTCCTGAATGAGGGCATTTTTGCCCAGATGCAGGTATGCGCCGCCAGTGACAACGGGCAGCGTTTTATGGCCGGAGTCGCAGCACATGGCCGCGCCCAGCGCAATAGGATGCTGACCGCCCTGCGGCAGAAAACGCAGGTAAGCACCGTGGGCATTATCCACCAGAAGCGGAACGCTAAAATCCTTGCACACTTCGGCCAGCGCTGCAATATCCTGCACACCGCCGAGATAATCCGGACTGGTGATGTAGATGCCAAAGGGCCTTTTGCCCTGCTGTGCCAAACCCTGCAGAGCACCTGTCAGCTTTGCAGCTGACACCGGGCAGCTGCAAAGCGCACCGGCATCCTGCGGCGCAGGCCAGAGCCACTGGATATCAAAATCCAGCAGCGCCGCCGCATACAACAGTGCTTTGTGAGCGTTGCGCGCTGCCAGCAGGACCGGGCGCTGTCCGGCTGCGGACGCAGCCTGCAGTGCAAGGCACAGCATTGCACGGATGCACTGGGACGAGCCCTCTGTGCTGTAATAGGTATGCACCGTGCCGAACAGCCGGGTAGCGTTGGCTTCGCTCTGGGCAATGATGCCGTCAGCCCCATACAGTTCATCCGCACCCTTTATTTCGGTAATGTCCCACGGCTCAAAGCCCAAAAGGCTCTGGCCCTTGTGACCGGGCATATGCAGCCGCGAGGTGCCGGACTGTGCGTAACGGCGCACAAAATCCACAATAGGCGTGGTCGTGCTCATTCGCAGGCTTCGCCATCAGCACAGGCGTTACAGGTGGAACCCAGCTCAATAGGCACCTCGATGCCCTTGGCGGCAAGTTCCTGATTCTCAGCGACCTTGATCATGATAGCGCATTCCATTCGCTTTTTGAACAGCTCGCAGCCGTACTCATACACACCGGTAATGTTGCCGGTAGCGTGGTAGGAGTTTGCTGCACAGCCACCGGAGCAGTACAGCTTTGCCCAGCAGTTCTGGCACTCCTTGCGGGCATAGGCGTTGCAGTGCTTGAACTCATCGCGCACGGCAGTGTTCGTAACACCCTTCCAGATATCGCCCATCAGGTACTTGGGGTCGCCCACAAACTGGTGGCAGGGGTACAGATCGCCCCAAGGAGTAACAGCCATGTACTCCGTGCCGGAGCCACAGCCGGAAATGCGCTTGTAGATGCAGGGGCCGCCGGTGAGGTCGATCATGTAGTGGTAGAAGGTAAAGCCGCGGCCCTCGCGGTTGCGCTTGATCATTTCCTTGGCAAGGATCTCGTACTGTTCCTTCAGGATGGGCAGATCTTCCCCGGTCAGGGCACTGGGGTCGCCGGGCTTAGACACCACAGGCTCCATGCTCAGCTCAGTAAAGCCGAGGTCGGCCATGTGGAAGATATCGTTGGTGAAGTCGGTGTTGTAGTGGGTGTAGGTGCCGCGCATGTAGTAGTTCTTGTCGCCGCGCTTCTTCACGAACTCCTGGAACTTGGGCACGATGGTATCGTAGCTGCCATGGCCTGCATAGTCCTTGCGGAAGCGGTCGTTGACCTCTTTGCGGCCATCCAGACTCAGCACCACATTGTGGCACTCCTTGTTGCAGAAATCGATCACATCGTCATCGATCAGCATACCGTTGGTGGTCATGGTAAAGCGGAAGTTCTTGTTGTGGATCTTCTCCTGCTCACGGCAGTAAGCCACCAGCTTTTTGACCATGTCAAAATTCATCAGCGGTTCGCCGCCAAAGAAGTCCACCTCAAGGTTGCGGCGGGTGCCGGAGTTTTCAATCAGGAAGTCCATGGCACGCTTGCCCACTTCAAAGCTCATCAGCGCACGCTCGCCCTGATAGCGGCCCTGCGAAGCAAAGCAGTAGGAGCAGTTCAGGTTGCAGGTGTGTGCAACATGCAGGCACAAGGCCTTGACCACGGTGTTGCGGTTTTTAAAGTCGAAAGCCATATTCTCATAGGTATCCGGGGTCCACAGCTTGCCTGCTTCCTTCAGGTTGGTCACGTCATCGATGCACTGACGCAGATCTTCCTCCGTGACATCCTCGCGGTCTCCATACTTTGCCATCATAGCCGAAACGATCTCGTCAGCAGTATGCTCCGGGTACATGGCAATGATATCGTATGCAACATCGTCCACCACATGCACCGAGCCGCTGCAGGTGTCCAGCACGATATTATAGCCGTTCAATTGATACTGGTGTACCATTTTACTCTCCATTCCAATTACACAAAAAAATGCCGCCCGGCAAAGGCGGCATGGGGTTTGCAAAAATTACTTGTTGCTGTTCTCGCACTGCTGGTTAGCCACGCCGCAGGAGGTCTTGCAAGCGGACTGGCAGGAAGTCTGGCACTCGCCGCAGCCGCCGGTCTTAACGCTCTTGGTCAGGTCACGAGTAGCAATGGTCTTAATACGTTCCATAATAGAAAACCTCTCTAGCTCTCAAAATTTCATCGCGCCGGACAAAGCCCGGTACGCATTTATCTTTGCTTATGATAACACGCAAGGGGCTTTCTGTCAAGATTTTTATGCTACTAACCTGTTCAAACCTGTCCAGCAGGCTGATACTTCGTCAGGACGGTGTGCAGCCCCAGCTCCCGCGCCCTGGCCAGTAAGTACCGGTAGCGGCACAAAAGCGCCTGCCGCTCGTAAATGCGCTGCTCGATCAGGTCTGTATCTACCTCCAGATCAAACATCATCTCATTACGCCGCAGGCAGAACAGACATTCCTTCAGCTCTTCTTCCAGTTCTGGGTGATAGCGTTCGTGCTCGGTATCCCGCGGGATGCGGCTCGAAAGCAAAGTTTGGGTGTTCTGGGCATGGGTTCGTTCCAGCATAGGCCGTCCTCCTCTTCTTTGTGCATCTTGAAGGTTTGTACATTCTAGTATATGAAGAGACCGGTGCAGAATATGCCAGTTTATGGTAAAGCAGAAACTTTCTCCGCTGGTGCGCGCATTTTAAAAAAGTTTGCAATTTTTTCAAAATCACGCTTGACAAGTATCACTTTTCCGCGTATAATAGCACACGTTGAGCGGCTCACGCTGCGAAACGCAATCGGATATTGGGGATTTGCATAGTGGTAGTGCGGTAGACTCTGACTCTACTTGTGGGAGTTCGATTCTCTCATCCCCAACCAAAAAAGCCATCTGGTTTATGCCGGATGGCTTTTTTCGTTCTATATTGTTATACAAAAACAGCGTACCGTCTTTGCGACGGTACGCCCATTTTTATGCAGTTATTACAGAATGCTGATGCGGCCTGCGCCGTAGGGATTCTCGTAATCCAGCAGATAGCCCGGGTAATCGGCCAGCGGGCTGTTTGCGGTGGTCAGATGCGGCAGACCCTCGCCGTCCACGCCGCCAAAGCTCATTGCGTAAGTGGACATCACGAGGTAATCCTCAGACACATAGTCCTTGATCAGCTCTGCGCCATCAAACATGGCAAAGCCATCGCCCAGATTGCGCAGAGTGTAATTCATGCCAGCCAGAGCGTAGGTCTTGCTCTCGTCCAGCGGTTCATAAGTACCGGAAGCCTTGTTGTAGATCTTCACGTTCTGCACGCGCGGAGTGCCGGTGGCACTGCCGATCCAGACATTCTTCTCGTCGGTCTGCACGGTGTTGGGGATATCGGTGTGGATCTCGTAGGAAGCGCCTGCCACATGCAGGAAGCCGCCGTTCTCCTTTTCCGTTCCGGCAAAGCGGGCTGCAAACTCCAGTGCATCCTGGATCTGCTTGCCGGTGACAGACATCAGACATGCCACATTGCCAAACGGGCTGACCTGCTTGCAGGTCTTGAAGGTCCAGTAGCCGGCTTTCTCATCGGCGCGGATGCCGCCGCCGTTCATGATAGCGATGTCACAATGCAGCTGTTCCACCTCATTGAAGTAGGAGTAAATGCCGTCGGCCACGAAGTCGCCGAGATTCGTCTCTGCCATGCGGATGCGGCGCTTGCCAGTCTCGGGGTCGGAGATGTAGAAGTTCGTATCGGCAACAGCGATCTTCTCACCCAGCATGTCGTCCACAGAAGCGACCCATGCGTTCTGGATATCGGCAACGGCACTGTCGGAGCCTTCGTAAGAGGAGATCAGACGGGTGGCAATGGAGCCGTCAGCCTTGATGGTCATTTCGCCAACATTTGCAAAATAAGAGCCGGTCTGGGTCAGGGCGACAGCCTTGCCGGACAGATCCTTCACCCACTCACACTCCATCTTGGTGTGAGAATGGCCGTCGATGAATGCATCGAGGCCGGAGGTGTGCTCGATGACTTCCTTGCTGGTCCAGGGCGAAGAGGAAGGATCAACGCCCAGATGGCCCAGACCGATCACGTAGTCAGCCAGAACCTTGGCCTTATCAATGGACTTCTGCACAGCCTTGTACAGCTTCTGGCCGTCGTCACCGCCCAGAATATCATAGATATAGCGGCTCTGGCTCTTATCCATGAAGTAAGCCGGAGTAGACTTGGTGAAGGTCTCGGGCGTGGTGATGCCCACAAATGCGATCACGCGGCCGCCGATGGTGAAGTATTTGACATCCGGCAGAACGCGGTTGCCCAGCGGCAGATTGACCCAGTTGCTGGAGAGGTACGGGAAATCCGCCTCAGCCATTACCTCTTTTGCACGGGCCATGCCGTAGTCGAATTCATGGTTGCCGGGAGTTGCAGCATCATAGCCAGCGGCGTTCATCAGCTGGATGATGGATGCACCTTCGTCCATGGAACCATATGCGGTACCCTGAATATGGTCGCCCGCATCTACAAGCAGGACATTTTTGCCTGCATCCTGATAGCTCTTTTTCAAAGCTGCGATGGCAGCATAGGTCAGTTCCGGCGATTTTTTGTCGATGTAAGTATGAACATCGTTGGTGTACAGGATCGTAATGTCCTTAAAGCTGCCGGGGTAACATGCAGACGCAGCGGGTGCGCCCAGACTCACGGCAGCAACGGCCGTGGTGACACCTGCGGCTTTCAGGAAGCTGCGGCGGGAGATAAGCTGTTTCATGGAAAAACGACCTCCTCTTAAAACTCTCTTTTGTTTTTATCGGGCGCACAGAACCAGCCCGACGCTTGTTATATTAAGCATAACACACAAAACACCCAAGAACAACCCGGAATCGCACAATTTGTTCATAATTCACGGTACTAAGTCACACTTTTTGTGCAACATTATTCCTTTTCAGGGCAAAAAACAGCCCGCATCTGCAGCCAGTCGTTGACTGCAAAAGCGGGCTGTTTTCAAAGGGGATTCAAAAATAGATCAGAGCAACGAGCTCAAATCGCATTGTATTCCTTGAGGAATTTCTCAAGGTCGGTACCCTCGATCTTTTTCAAAGCTTCCTTCATGGCAAGGCGCGGGATGAGCGGCAGATCCATGTCGGTGATCTTCTTGCCGTCGCGCAGCTTGACCGTTGCATCGATCAGGGCACGTACATCATAGGTGCTGCCCCAGACCTCGGGCACACCGCGGTCGATGTCCAGCAGGGTGTACACAGCTTCCATACCGGTGCGCATGGAGTATTCGGTGGTGAAGATGGTGTCACGGCCGGTCTCGGCGAACTGACCCAGGAAGGCAAAGTTGACAGCACCCTCCGGCACGATATCAGGACGGTCGCCCATCGCACGCGGCATAAAGAATGCATCGATATAGGGCATCATCACAGGTATGGTGTTTGCGCTGTGCTCTGCCAGCTCCTCGATCTGATCCTCGGGCACACCAATGTGGTACAGCCATTCCATGCACAGTTCCTTGCCGGTGCAGTCGCGCATGGCCTTCTTGACGTAGTTGCCGGGCTTATCACTGAACAGGCCGTAGACCCAGACGCACAGCTGGTTCTTAGGCTGGTCTCGGAACTGCTGCTGACGGTTCAACGTCCAGCTGAGCAGCCAGTTGGAGTCCTTAACGGTGACGATGCCGCCGGTGACGGTGTGGCCGCTGAACGGGTCACGCTTGCAGATCTTCTGGATATACTGCGGGATCTTGTCGTCCAAGGTGGTAATGGTAGCGCTCTCCCAGTTGGAATGTTCCGGGTCGGAGCAGAACTTCTCGGGATGGCCGAAAGCGGGATCCTGTGCAGCGATCTTCTTCCACAGGTCCCAGCCGTTACCCGGCTTGATGGTGGGCTCAAAGCCTGCTGCCTTGTCCTGTGCGCCCATCGTGCAGCTTTCCACGCAGCCGCCGTTGGTGATGAACAGCAGATCATTTTCGGTCAGGTCAATGGTGCTGATCTCACCTGCGTGCTCCACAACCACGCTGCTTGCCTGCTTGCGCTTGCCATTGATATCAAATTTCACGTCCACGACCTTGGTCTCATAGTGGAACTGCACGCCGTGGTCTTTCAGGTAAGTGACCATGGGCAGGATGATAGATTCATACTGGTTGTAGCGGGTAAAGCGCAGGGCGGTGAAATCCGGCAGGCCGCCGATGTGGTGAATATAACGCTTGAGGTAGAGCTTCATTTCCAGAGCACTGTGCCAGTTCTCAAAAGCAAACATGGTGCGCCAGTACAGCCAGAAGTTGGAGTTCAGCACTTCATCATCAAAGAAATCGGTGATCTTCTTATCCTGCAGCTTCTCGTTGGGGGTGAAGAAGAGCTTCATGATCTCCATAGCACCCTTATCAGACAGGCCGAACTTGCCATCGGTGTGGGCATCCTCGCCGCGGTTGACGGTAGCACGGCACAGTGAATAGTTGGGGTCTTCCTTGTTCAGCCAGTAGTACTCATCCAGCACACTGGCACCCTCGGTCTCCAGAGACGGAATGGAGCGCAGCAGATCCCACATGACCTCGAAGTGGTTATCCATCTCGCGGCCACCGCGCATCACGTAACCGATATCGTATTTGTAGCCATCGCAGGCACCGCCGGGGACGGGGTCTTTCTCAAACACATGCACATGCTCGCCCTTCATCTGGCCGTCACGCACCAGATAACATGCAGCCGTCAGTGCAGCCAGACCGGAACCAATGATATATGCAGATTTATGATCGACACCCTCCGGCTTTTTAGGAGTTGCAAATGCTTCATAGTTGCCACTGGAATAGTACATAGAAAAGCCTCCCTGCTTTTTATTGCTTTTTTCGGCATCCTTGCGCCGTCCTTATGGCAACAGTATACCCCGCGCCGCCGCAGCAGACAACAAACAAACTTTAGCGGGTGTATAAATTTTATACAATCATTCTGTTTTGCTGGAAATACGTACAAATTGTGACAAAAGCCGCCCTAATAGCGAATCGTTCTGTGATATAGCGTGCTTTATAAACCAGTTTCAGCAAAAAGAAAAGCACCCAGATTTCAATGAATCCAGGTGCTTTTTGTTGGTGGAGGCGATGGGAGTCGAACCCATGTCCGAAAAGAGTTCAGTGTAGGTGTCTCCGGGTGCAGGCGATCTACAACATTCCCGCCACGCCACGCCGATCGTCAGGCTAGCGCATTGGTAGCTTCATGAGTTCCTGCCGGTCCGCAAAGCTTAAGTCCGTTCAGGTGCTGTGTCTAAAGGACGCCCCGGCCCCACACGACACAAGAGTGGGCGGAACGCGCAGCACTCAGGCTGCGAGCAACTGAGAATTGTTATTGTCAGTTAATTTTTTGGAGGAGTTATAGAGCAGTTCCCCCACTGCTACCCGCTGCCCAGACCTCGCTCTCCCCGTCGAAACCTTTACGCCCCCTTATAAAGCACACCTTGCGGTGTGCAGAAAGCTTTGAAAAAGTTCCGCTTCAGGAAGCGGTCTGAAAAGATCAATAGTATTTGCCGTTGGACTTCATGGCACGGTCAATGGAACGCTTTGCATCGCGCTGGGCGGCATCGGCACGCTTATCGTAGAGCTTTTTGCCTTTGCAAAGGCCTACTTCCATTTTCACGCGGCCATGTTTGAAATAGAGCGAAAGCGGCACAAGGGTATATCCCTGCAGCTTGCACTGCTGATGCAGCCGCCGGATCTCACTTTTGTGTGCCAGCAGGCGCCGGACGCGCATCGGATCCTGATTGAACATGTTTCCGTGGTCGTAGGGACTGATATGCATTCCCTTTACCAGCAGTTCACCATCCTCAATATCGACCCAGCTGTCTTTCAGGTTGACCCCTCCGGCACGCAGGCTCTTGACCTCCGTACCTTTCAGTTCAACGCCGGTTTCCAGCGCTTCCAGAACGAAGTATTCATGGCGCGCTTCACGGTTTGTGGCAATGGTTTTTGTTGCCGGACGCTCCTTAGTGGGTGCCATTCCGCGCGCCTCCTTTCTCCATTGTGGTTTGTTGTATCAGTATACCATTTTTTTATGGTTTTGCAAGGGCTGTTTTTGAAGAAACTGTAAATTTTTCCCAATTCACAGCTCACCACGGCCAGAAAGTGCACGGTACAAAGTGGTTTCGTCAGTGTATTCCAGGCTTGCACCCACCGGCAGGCCATAGGCCAGACGTGTGGTCTTGATGCCCAGAGGCTTGATAAGCTTTGCCAGATACATGGCGGTGGCTTCACCCTCCACCGTGGGGTTCATGGCCATGATGACCTCTTTCACCTTGCCGTCGCCCAGGCGGGCCAGAAGTTCCTTGACGCACAGCTGTTCGGCAGTAATGCCGTCCATCGGGCTGAGCAGGCCGTGCAGCACATGGTACAAACCGTGATACTCCCTTGTGCGTTCAAACGCCTGCACATCGCGGGGCGTTTCCACCACGCAGATCACAGAAGGATCGCGTTTTGCACTGGCACAGATGGGGCAGATATCCGCTTCTGTATAATTCTGGCAGATACGGCAGCGATGGAGCTTGGTGTGGGCACCCTGAATGGCTCCCGCCAGTGCGGCGGCATCTTCGTCCGACATGCTCAGCACCTGATACGCCATGCGGGTAGCGCCCTTGCGCCCGATCCCCGGAAACTTGCTGAATTCTTCAATCAGCTTTTCCAGCGGGGCAGCAGTATAGCCCATGTTCTTCCCTCCTGCCGGATCAGAGACCGGGGATGTTCATGCCGCCGGTCAGCTTGCCCATTTCAGCTTCGGCAGTTTCGTCCACCTGCTTGACGGTTGCGTTGATGGCAGCAGCCACCATATCTTCCAGCATTTCAACATCATCCGGGTCCACAGCCTCGGGCTTGATGGTGATGGACAGCACTTCGTGCTTGCCGTTCATCTTAACAGTGACCATCTCACCGGCAGCGCTGCCGGTGTACTCGGCAGCTTCCAGCTCGGCCTGTTTGGCTTTCATATCTTCCTGCATCTTCTGTGCCTGACGCATGAGGGCGTTCATATCGGGGCGGCCAAAGCCTGCGGGCATTCTTGCTTTCATAATCGTTTCTCCTTATTGATGCAATGTATTTTTATGATCTCGTTTTCCTTGCGGAATCCTCAATGGACACATCCAACCCCAGCTTTTCCAGTGCACGAAGCGACTGCTCTGCGTTGGAGACCGTTTTGCCAGCGCTCTTTGGTTCATAGGGACCAATGGGCACCGCCGTACCGGACACATCCTTGATCAGCTTTTTGATCAGGCGCTGGCTGTCCTTGTTGGCGCGGATAAAATCGCGGAAGGTCTTGCCGCCGTCGATCAGCACGCGGGTGCCATCAAAGTAAGCCTTGGACTTGCGCAGATAGGTGTAGAGCATGGGATCTTTTTCCTGCAGCTGCTGTACCACCTGCGGCCAGTACGGATACAGCACAGTCCCTTCCTGCCCGGCATCCTGTGGCTTTTCCGGCACAGGCTTTGCAGCGGGCGTGGGTGCAGGTTTGGGCGGTTCTGGCTGCGGAACAGGTTCCAACTCTGCCGGCACGGGTGCAGCTGGCTGTGCGGCCTGCGCGGCAGGCTCGTCCCAAGGCAGCATTCCGGCCTGCTGCACGGGCGGTTCCTCCGGCAGCGGCGGCAGCTCTTCGGTCTGGACGGGTGAAGTCCGCTCTACAGATATTTCCGACGGCACGGAAGGTTCTGCCTTTACAGGTTTCGGTTCCGCTGCAGGCTGCACCACAGGAACGGACGGTATTGGCGGCTGGGGAGTCGGAGCGCTGGCAAAGGGCTGCACAGCAGTTGCCGAGGCAAACGGCTGCGGCGCTGCGGGTTGAGCTGCAGCACGGACAGGCGCGGCCTGCACAGGAACTGCCTGCGGCTGCTGGGGCGGTTCGGATAAGCCAAACAGTGCAAGTTCCAGCTCGATCCGCTGGTCGCTGCCGCGGGTCATATGTTCCAGCGCACTGCCCAGCGCACGGATGGCACGAATGGCCTCCCGCTGGCCCAGCTGCGGGCCTTTTTCCAGATACAAAGCCTCCTCCTCCGGCGAAACGCCGGACAGAAGGCTCTGCCCGCCCGGCAATGCCGCCAGCATCAAAGCACGATAATGCGCGATCAATTCCTCTGTCAGACGCTTGACATCCACAGACTGCTGGCGAAGCTGTGCCAGCTGGGCCAGTGCTGTGGCACCGTCCTGCGCTTCCAGTGCGTCCGAAATGCGGAACAGATAACTGCGGTCGGTTACACCTGCCATGCGGCGCACCACATCGGCATCGATTTTCGCCGTAACGCCTGCGCAGGTATCCAGAATGGACAACGCATCGCGCAGTGCACCGTCGGCCAGACGGGCGATCAGTTCCGCACCGTCCGGCGAAAGCTCCAGCTTTTCCTCACCTGCAATGTATTCCACCCGGCGGGCGATATCCTCCGGCCCGATGCGGGTAAAATCGTACCGCTGGCAGCGGGAAAGAATGGTGGCGGGCACCTTCTGGATCTCAGTGGTTGCCAGAATAAAGATGACGTGGGCAGGCGGTTCTTCCAGCGTTTTGAGCAGCGCATTGAATGCCGCTGTGGACAGCATGTGCACCTCATCGATGATGTATACCTTATATTTACAGGCACTGGGAGTGTAAGCTGTTTCGTCGCGCAGGTCGCGGATATCGTCCACACCGTTGTTGGAAGCCGCATCCATCTCCACCACGTCCAGAATGCTGCCGTTATCGATGCCCTTGCAGATCTCACACTCGCCGCAGGGGTCTCCATTGACCGGATGCAGGCAGTTGACTGCCTTTGCAAAGATCTTGGCGCAGGTGGTTTTGCCGGTGCCGCGCACGCCGGTAAACAGGTAGGCATGGCCCACACGGTTTGCCGTGATCTGGTTTTTCAGCGCAGTAACAATGGCCCGCTGGCCTACCACATCCTCAAAACGCTGCGGTCTCCATTTGCGGTACAAGGCACGGTACATGGTTCTCTCCCCTTTCCTGCAAAATAAAAAGGACAGCGCTGACGGGGTTTTGTCCCCGCCTTGCGTAACTCGGCATACGGATGCAGGCTTACTGAAACGCACGAACGCACTGCTTAAGGCTGCTTGGTTCCCCACCTGACCTGGTTCACAGCGAATCCATCGTACAGGACCCGCATCCGTATGCCGAACCACGCAGCAGGCGCTGTCCGACACATCCTTCTGAATGCCAGAACATTGTACCATAAACGCAGGCAGATTGCAAGGGGTGGGAGGTATCATTTCACGGCCCACGCATGAAACGATCAAATAGGATAGCCCAAAGTCAGAAAATGTGATGGTCTCTAAAATCCAAAAAGCGCAGTACATTCTCTGCGCTTTCGCGTTTTGTACTGCGCTTTGCTTTTATCCTGTTTTTTAACGGCATTGATTTTGCAACAGTCCTTTTTTCTTACAATGCCACATCCAGTGCCATCATCAGCGCAAATCCCAGCACGATGCTTACAACACCGGCAGGCTCGTCGCCCTCCACGGCCTGTGGGATCATCTCCTGTGCGGTCACGCACACCATGCAGCCCGCCGCCGCGCTGAGCAGCCACGGCAACGCAGTACTGACCCATTCGGCCAGAGCAAAGGCAAGCAATGCCCCCAACGGCTCTACCAGCCCGGAAGCCGCTCCCGCAAAAAACGCCTGACTGCGGGTGCGGCCGTTATGGGCCAGCGGCAGGCTGACTGCTGCACCTTCCGGGATATTCTGCAGGCCGATGCCAAGGCTCAGCGCCAGTGCACCGCTGATGGCATCCGGTTCCCCGGTCAATGCCAGTGCAGCGGCAAGGCCCGCCACCATACCCTCGGGCAGGTTGTGCAATGTTACAGCCAGCACCATACGTCCGCTGTGCCCGGCCCCGCCTGCCAGCAGTTGCCCGGCAAACTGTTCCACCTGCAAAAGGCCCACTGCGCCAAGCACAAGCCCCACTGCCGATGGGATCCATGCCGGAAGCGGCAAAGTCTGTCCGCGCTGGATAGCAGGCAGCAGCAGGCTCCACACACTGGCCGCCAGCATGATGCCCGCTGCCATGCCGCACAGGATGCGCTGCGTACAGGGCCGCGACTGCCGCCGCAGCAAAAACACGCCTGCTGCCCCCAGTGTAGTGCACGCCGCCGGGAACAGTAGCACCCACGCAGTGAAAACGATCTGGTTCACGATACATTCCCCCTTTGCCCGGTGTATGTGCGCCGAAGCAAAAAGGTGCAGAAAAGTCCGTCACACAAAATACAGTGCGACGGGCTTTTCTGTCAGAATGCGATGGCATCTTCTTCGCTGCCAAAGTCATTCTCCGGCTCTTTGACCAGCTTTACCTTCTGGCCTACTGTAAACGGCTGAGTGCCGAAGCGGTAGTTGAGTCCGGTCAATGTAACATAGTACTTCATCTTTATTTCTCTTCAAGAAACATGCATTCCCGTCTTGATTCAAGTGAACAAACAATGAAAGAAATTACAAAGGGATTACAACGCGGTAAAAAATTCTTTCCTGAGTTTTCCTGTGCTTCGATCAGTTTAACAAAAACTCTTTAACTTTTAGCGATAAATTATAACAAAATCGTAGATTATCCTTGAAATCTCACTTCTTAGCCAAAAAAGCTCTTGATTTTTTCGCAAAAAAGACTAGAATATCTACTTGCAGAAAGGCACTTCCTGCAGGGCCTTCTGCAAAATACATTTGTGTATGGCAAGGAGATTTTAGATATGAAACTCAAGAATGTTTGCGTTGCTGTTGTTGCTCTGGCTCTGGCTGTTGGCATGACCGCCTGCGGCGGTTCTGCTTCCTCCACTGCTGCATCCTCTTCCGAGGCTGCTTCTACCAGCACTTCTGTTGCTGCTGAGGCCGAGGAGAACGCTTCTTCCGCTGTTGCAGAGGAGAACGGTTCTTCTTCTGAGGCTGCTTCCAGCGAGGCCGCTTCTTCTGAGGCCGCTTCCAGTGAGGCTGCTTCCAGCGAAGCTGCTTCTTCTGTTGCAGCTTGATCGCACAGCGCCTAAATTCCAATAAAAGCTGAAGCCGGGCACAGGGAGCCATGAGTTTTCCTGTGCCCGGCTTTTTACAACAAAACGCACCGGATCGTTCAACGAGAACCACCCGGCGCGTTATTTTTTATGCTCCCCAGAACAGGATGCCCCTCAGGCAGCGTGCAATGCTTATTCTTATATTCCCCAGAATAGGATCCCCAGTCCTGCAGAGAGCAGGATCATCCCAATGGGCGATGGTGCTTTGCCCTTTTTCCGGCGGCAAAGGGCATGCAGCCCCCACAGCAGCAGAAACACCACAATGGAACGGAGATCCGGTGCAATGCCTGCCTTGTCCGCTGCAAACCCGGCCAGCGTAGAAAGCGCCATGTTGACAGCAGTTGCCAGGATCATCGCCACCACACAGGGACGAACGCCGCCAAGAACTGCGTTGACTCCCGCATACTTCATCAGGTTCTGCAGCACCGATGCAACGAGCAGGATAATGACAAAGGACGGCAGCACCACACCCAGCGTCGCACACAGCGCACCCCAGAAGCCGCCCTGTGAAGCGCCGATGAAGGTAGCCATATTGATAGCCAGCGGGCCGGGTGTGGATTCCGACACGGCAATGAAGCTGAGGAATTCGCCTTCCGTCAGCCAGCCGCGTCCTAAGACCGTTTCCCGCACCAGCGAGATCATCCCGTAGCCGCCGCCGAAGGACAACGCACCGATCATGAGAAAATTCCAGAAAAGTTCTACATAGATCACGGCTTCTTCTCCCCCTTCCGCAGCTGCTGTACTGCATACACCAGCAGCCCGGCCGCACCGCTGAACAGGATGTAAAAAATGGAAGAGAAGGACACTGCTGCAATGGAACAGCCCACCATCGCTGCCGCAACCGTGGTCAGGATGACAATATTGAAGACGCTGTGTTCCAGCTGCTTCAGCATTTTCAGGCCCGCCGAGAGGATCAGATAGATCACACACACCTGAATGCCGTGGAACGCACTTGCCACCACCGACAGGCGGAGGAACTGGTCAAAGAACAGCGAGATCAGATAAATGACCGCGAAGGACGGAAGACATACCGCCACCGTGGACGCTGCCGCACCTGCCGCACCCTCGATCTTGTAGCCGATATAGGTGGCACTGTTCACCGCCACCGGGCCGGGCGTAGACTCCGCAATTGCCACCATGTCCAGAAATTCTTCTTTTGTCACCCACTTTTTCTCTTCCACAAATTCATTCTGCAGCAAAGCCACCATGGCATAGCCGCCGCCAAACGTGAACGCTCCAATTTTGAAAAACGTCCAGAAAAGCTCCTTTGTTTTCGACATAGCTTTCTCCTTTCTTGCACCTTATTATATCATTTTTTGTTTTGATATGATATACTTTAATGGAATATGCTGTTTTCTTTGGAAAAAGCAGAAAAAGGAGTTTAGGATATGAAAACAAAATTTGGTATCGTAGGCTGCGGCTTTCTGGGCGGCATTGTGGCCAACGCATGGAAGAACGGTCTGCTGCCGGACTATGAGCTGGTGGGCGTGACCAGCCGCACCCGTGCTTCGGCAGAAAAACTTGCCGCCGAGGCAGGCTGTCCCGTCTGCGATGATGTGGATGCCCTGCTGGCGCTGGAGCCGGAGTACATCGTGGAGACCGCTTCGGTGGAGGCTGTGCGCGCCATGGCTGTGCCTGTACTGAAAAACGGCGTGAATCTGGTCATTATTTCCATTGGTGCCTTTGCGGACCTTGATTTTTACGAGCAGGTCAAGGCCGCTGCCGTGGAGGGCGGTGCCAAGGTGCATCTGGCAAGCGGTGCCATTGGCGGCTTTGATGTGCTGCAGACCGTCACTCTGATGGCCGAGGCGCAGAAGCTGGCCGAGACGGCAGGCATTGAGACCCACACCGGAGCCAAGGGCTTCCGCAACACGCCGGTATGGGCCGACCACCTGCTGACCGATACCGAAAAGACCACCGTGTTCACCGGCAATGCCAAACAGGCCATTGCCACCTTCCCCCGCCGCGTGAATGTGGCTGTTGCCACCTCGCTGGCCACCACCGGCCCGGAGATCACCGGCGTGACCATGCACTCGGTACCCGGCTGGGTGGGCGACGACCACTGCATCACCGCCGAGATCGAGGGCGTGAAGGCCGTGGTGGATATCTGCTCTTCCACCAGCGCCATTGCCGGTTGGAGCGTAGTTGCCCTGCTGCGCAACCTCTCCTCCCCCGTATGCTTCTATTAAAGGAGGGCTTTGCAGATGTTCAACAAACTGGTGGCCATTGAGCCGGTAAGCCTGATTCCTTCCGCCGAGGAAGAGCTGCATCAGTACGCAAAAGAAGTGGTGCTGTACCGCGATATCCCGGCCAGCGATGACCAGATCGTGCAGCGCATCGGAGATGCCGATGCCGTGCTTCTGAGCTACACCTCCCGCATGGGCAAAAATGTGATCGAGCGCTGCCCGAATATCCGTTACATCGGCATGTGCTGCAGCCTGTATTCTGAGGAAAGCGCCAATGTGGATATCGCCTACGCCCGCACCCGCGGCATCAAAGTGCTGGGCATCCGGGACTACGGCGACCGCGGCGTTGTGGAGTACGTCCTGCATGAGCTCACCGGCATCCTGCACGGTTTTGGGATGCCCATGCTGCGGGACGAGCCGGTGGAGATCACCGGGCTGAAGGCAGGCATCATCGGGCTGGGTGTGTCCGGCAAAATGATCGCCGACGCGCTGCAGTTCATGGGTGCCGACATTGCTTATTACAGCCGCACCCGCAAGCCGGATGCCGAAGCTGTGGGCATGGCCTATAAGCCGCTGGCACAGCTGCTGACCGAGAGCGAGGTGGTGTTCACCTGCCTGAACAAGAACGTACTGCTGTTGGGCAAGGACGAATTTGCACAGCTGGGCGCAGGCAAGGTGCTGTTCAACACCTCCATCGGTCCGGGCTTTGACTCTGCTGCTCTGGAACAGTGGCTTGCTCTGCCGGGCACCCACTTCTTCTGTGACACCCGTGCCGCTGCCGGCCCGGTGAGTGAAGACTTCTTTGCCCGTGAGAATGTGCATTGCGCGAATGTTTCTGCCGGACGCACCAAGCAGGCTTTTGTGCTGCTGAGCCAGAAGGTGCTGGCAAATATCCGCACTGCACTGGGAGAATGATATAAAAAGGAAACGCTTCCCGGGCCGGGGAAGCGTTTCCTTTTAGGCTTTATTCAAAATTGTTGTGATCTCTTCCAGATTCGCCGCAAATCGGATGCCCTGCTGGCGCTGCGGCGTGGAAAGGCCCTTCTCGATCATTTTGGCAAGCAGTGCTTTCAGGCTGTCGTAGTAGCCGTTCAGATCATACAGGATGCAGGGCGCGTCCAACTGGCCCAGCGAGACCTTTGACATTACCTCTGCGATCTCTTCCAGCGTGCCGGTGCCGCCGGGGAATGCGATAAAGGCATCGCCCAGCTCGATCATCTTCGTCTTGCGCTCGGTCATGTCCTTGGTGACGATCAGCTCGGTCAGGCCATCGTGCTGCAGCTCCTGCTGCACAAAGAACTGCGGTTCCACACCGGTCACCGTGCCGCCTGCGTCCAGCGCGCTCTGGGCAAGCTGACCCATCAGGCCGCTGCGGGAGCCGCCGTACACAAGGCGGTGCCCGTTTGCACCGATCCAGCTGCCCAGTTCCCGGACAGCTTCCGCCAGCGCAGGATCATTGCCCGCATTTGCTCCAAGATAGACCGTGATGTTCATGGTATTTCCCCCTTTGTTTTTTTCATTTTACCACGCAGCGGGCCGATTGAAAAGGGCCATCCCCTTGCAAATGCAGCGGCACTGTGGTATTCTTGAACGCAGAAAAAAGGGAGCCTGCAAAAGCAGGCTGAGAGTGGGCTGTTTGCCCAGACCTGTGACCTGATTTGGACAATGCCAACGTAGGGAGATACTGCTGCTTCAAAGTGCGGAAATGCCTCCTTGCGGGCATTTCCGCATTTTTTGCAAAGGAAGTTGTAACCATGAAAACTGCATTGACGATTGCCGGCAGCGATTCCAGCGGCGGTGCTGGCATCCAGGCCGATATCAAAACCATGACTGCAAACGGCGTGTATGCCATGAGCGCCATTACCGCACTGACTGCCCAGAACACCACAGGTGTGACCGGCATTTTTGAAGCCACGCCCGAATTTCTGGCACAGGAGATCGATGCCATTTTTACCGACATCTACCCGGATGCCGTCAAGATCGGCATGGTATCCTCGGCAGAGCTGATCGGTGTGATCGCCGAAAAGCTGCACACCTACGGCGCAAAGCATATCGTGGTGGACCCGGTGATGGTTGCCACCTCCGGCTCCAAGCTGCTGCGGGACGATGCCGTGCAGGCACTGACCGAAAAGCTGCTGCCCATGGCAGAGGTGGTCACCCCCAACATTCCGGAGGCTGAGATCCTTTCCGGCATGAAGATCACCGATGCGGCCGGAATGGAGGCCGCTGCAAGGCTGATCAGCGAAAAATACCACTGTGCCGTGCTGTGCAAGGGCGGCCACCAGATCAACGATGCCGACGACCTTCTGTGGCGGGACGGCTGCGGCAAATGGTTCCGCGGCAAGCGCATTGCAAACCCCAATACCCACGGCACCGGCTGCACCCTATCCAGCGCCATTGCGTCCAATCTGGCAAAGGGCTATGATCTGGATGCATCTGTGGAGCGCGCAAAGGCCTACATTTCCGGCTGTCTTTCTGCCATGCTGGATCTGGGCCACGGCTCCGGCCCCATGAACCACATGTTTGCACTGAAGGGAGAGTTTGTGGGTGAGTGAGCAGACCTTTGTGCAGCAGCTGGTGCAGGAAAGTCTGCCTGTGTGGGAGAAATGCCTGCACTCAGAATTTCTGACTCACCTTGCGGATGGCACACTGGATGAAGCCTGCTTCAAGGGCTACATCGTGGAGGACAGTCTTTACCTGCGGGAATATGCCAAGGTGTTTGCCTGGGGCATGACTAAGGCAAAGGATATGCAGACCATCCGCACCTACTATTCCCTGCTTTCCTTCGTGAATGAGAGCGAGGATGCAGCCCGCCTGCACTATCTCAAGCACTTTGGACTGACCGATGAAGGCATCCAGAGCCTGCCGCTGCGGCCGGAGAACCGTGCCTATGTAGACTCTATGATCGAAGCCGCCAAGAACGGCGAGGGCGCAGCCGAGTGCATGATGGCCTGCCTGCCCTGTATGCTGAGCTATGGCTGGATCTTCCAGAAACTGCTGGAAGAAAAGCCTTCCGTGCAGGATACCCTTTATGGTGCACTGGTGGTGGACTATGCTGACAAGGGCTATGAGGCGGCTTGCCGCGACTGGGCCGCGTTTGCAGAAAAAGTCTGTGAAGGCCTGAGCGACGAGCGCCTTGCCCGCTGCCGCGAGATCTTCCATGCCTGCTCGGAGCACGAGCTGAACTTCTGGGCCATGGCAGCTTCCCCGCGCAGTGACCTGTAATTTTCCTAAAATATAAAATGCACCCGGCCTGTGGGCAGAACCGCAGCAGCCGGGTGCATTTGTTTTGTTCAGGGTTTCGTGGCCGCAGCCGCAGGCATGAGCCTTCGTGCCGGAAATAAGGGAGCCCTAAAACAAAAACTCCCCCGGCTCTTCTGCCGAGGGAGTGGAAAAGAAAAACGCCCCTAACAGAAGAATTCTCTTCTGTCAAGGACGAATAAAATTTGGCCTTTTATCCGCGGTGCCACCCTGACTTCATGGGCATGACCCCATGCACTTGGCGAGATGCCAACACATCCCCGGCAACTGACGTATGCCCTACGTTGCAGAATACTGTGCGGCGAAAGTTCTCCGCAGTTCCCTGCACCCTCAGCGGTCCATTTCGGGAAAATATAACGCAAAGTCACACTTTCCTTGACGAACTGTTTCCGGTCTGCTTCTCAGCTGCGCAGGCTCTCTGTACAGGCATGGTTCGCCGTTATCTCCGCTTCAACGGTTTAGTGTATTGAATTTGGCTATATTAAACCACGGATTTTTCGTTTGTCAATACCTGTTTGCAAATTTTTCAAAATCAGCCTATGTCCACAGTGGGTTCAGCGCTTCCGGCGGCTGTTCGTGCTGGAAAACTTTACCGCTTTTGCCGGTCTGCGGCGGCTGTGCAGCGCACTGTAATAGCCAAAGGCTGTGCCGCATAAGCCGCCCACAATGTGCATGAAGTTTGCCACATTATCATGCACAAAAATGATATCGTACACCTGCTGACCAAAGTACAGCGCTGCAACCAGCAGCATGGTGACCGGGATGCCTCCGGAAAAGCCCGCCAGCGACGAAAGCATGATGAGCATGAACACGATGCCGGACGCGCCCAGCAGCCCCGAACGTGGGAACAGCACGCATTGCAGCACGCCGGTGACCAGAGCGGTGAACACCATGCCGCACAAAAGCGGCTTGCTGCCGTACTTTTCTTCCATTGGCGGGCCAACAACGAGCAGCAGCAGCATGTTATTCAGGAAGTGGTCCCAGCTGGCATGGCCCAGCACATGGCCGAACAGCCGGATGTAGAACAGCGGGTCCTTCAGCGAGGAGCGGTAGACACAGAACAGATGCATCGTCGTCCACCCATCCGTCCACTGGTCGAGGAACAGCACCAGAAGTGACAGCAGGAAAAATGTGAGGATCACCGGGGAGTTGTACTGCAGTTCCAGTTTGAGTTTTACTTTTTTCATCCTCTTGTCTCCACCCAGTATTCGCCCATGCTCTGGCCGGGCTGGTTCGTCACTTCATCCTTGAGGTAATCGCCAAGGCCGCAGCTTTCCGGCTGCCATGCAAGGGCTGCTTCCACCGTGGGGTACTCCACCTCGGCATACCAGAACTCGGTGGGCTGGCCTTCGTCCACATGGTTCACTTCCAGCACAGAACCGTCCGGCAGGGTGTAGCTGCGGCGCAGCTTCGGGATGAGAGGTTTAGCGATAATCTTGTATTCCAGATCATCAAACAGTTCTTTGTCGATGCTGCGCTCGATCTCCTCACGGGCAAGGCCGCCCCCGGATTTGAAGCAGAGGATGTAGTCCGTTCTGCCGCCGGTGAGGGCTTCTTCCCGGATGCGCACAGTGGGCCGCACGCTGATATAGCCTTGCCGCATGGCAAATTCCTCCCTGAGGGGCAGCCCCTCAGGCCAGCCCTTCACCATCCATTTGCGTTCAATTTCCATAATGCATCCCTCTTTCATGCGGTTTTTTGGCATTTCTTATTTATAATAACATGATTTTGTGCTATTATAAAGGGTAGATTTTTACTCCTTCAGTCTGCTTCGCAGCCAGCTCCCTCAGTGAGGGAGCCTATCCGCACGGTAAGCGTGTCGAGCGAACGCGGGACGAAGGGAGTTCGTTCATGATAAGGAGAACCATATGAAAGAACGCGCTTACCCTGTGTATACCGTCAACAAACACGCCGAGGGCCTGCTGGTGGGCGGGCATCCCTGGGTGTATGAGAACGACATCCTCCATTCCCCGGAAAATGAGCCGGAAAACGGCACGCTGGCCGATGTGGTCAGCACCAAGGGTTCCTACCTTGGCACCGGCTTCGTTTCGCTCAAGAGCAAGATCCGCGTGCGGCTGATCTCCCGCAATGCCAACGACACCTTTGATGCTGCGTTCTGGCGCCGCCGGGTGGAATATGCATGGAACTACCGAAAAACCGTGCTGGAGCCCGCCGACCTTTCTGCCTGCCGCGTCATTTTTGGCGAAGCCGACCAGTTCCCCGGGCTGACCGTGGACCGGTTCAGCAACATCCTCGTCACCCAGACCCTGAGCGTGGGCATGGAAAAGCTCAAGCCCGTCCTCTTCCCCATTCTGGCAGAAGTCCTGCGCGCCGACGGCCAGACCATCGACGGCATCTACGAGCGCAACGATGAGGCTCTGCGCGCAAAGGAAGGTCTTGAGCAGAACAAAGGCTGGTTTGAGCTGCCCGGTGAGACTCACCCGGCAAGCACCCAGACCGAGATCTGCGAGAACGGAATTTACTATCATGTGGACTTTGAGAATGGCCAGAAGACCGGCTTCTTCCTTGATCAGAAGTACAACCGCCGGGCGGTGGCACGTCTTGCCGCAGGCCACACCGTGCTGGACTGCTTTACCCATACCGGCAGCTTTGCACTGAACGCCGCTGCGGGCGGCGCTGCCCGTGTGACCGCCGCCGACATCAGCGCCGAGGCCATTGCCATGGCGCAGCGCAATGCCCAGCGCAACGGTCTGACCAATATGGACTTTTTGTGCGAGGACACCTTTGAGCTGCTGCCCCGCTTGGAAAAAGAGGGGCACCCCTACGATTTTATCATTCTGGACCCGCCGGCCTTTACCAAGGCGCGCCGCACTGTGGAGAACGCCATGCGCGGTTACAAGGAGATCAACTACCGTGCCATGAAGCTGCTGCCCCGCGGCGGCTATCTGGCAACTGCCAGCTGCTCCCATTTTGCCACCGAGGAGCTGTTCATCAAGATGCTGCACGCCGCTGCAAAGGATGCACACCGCCAGCTGCGGCAGATCGAGGTGAAGCAGCAGGCACCGGATCATCCGATCCTGTGGGGTGTGCCGGAGACCAACTACCTCAAGTTCTTTTTGTTCCAGGTGATCTGACCATTTAGAATGCCCTCCGCTTCGCTCTGGGCATATTTAAAGGAAATATTATTTTTATATTGGCGTTTGTCGCGGCCTGCGGGCCGCTCCAAACGCATTTTCACAAAAGGGGTCGTAGCGGGTAGTAGCATCTGCGGCTGTCACGCAACGGATAAGCCTAGGTTTTGCAAATGCAATTGTCCGTAACGACTCCTCCCGTGAAAAAACAGTTCCGGCGGGCCCGCAGGCCTGCCGGAACTGCAAATTTAAAAATATTATTTCCGCTGATATTGCCAGAGCGCAAGCGGAGGCAATTCCAAATCGTTCTGTTCCGGTTTAAAGGTTCAAAAGTCATACCAAGCTCAGTTGTGCCAAAATTCGCAGAGAGCGTTTGTGCAGAATCGTCAGATTTGTCAATTGCCTTTTTGCCCGGCAGCGGCTATAATCAAACCATAGACAGCAACGGCGCTGTGGGTCACCTCCTGACTCGCAGCGCCGTTTTTGTTAAGATGCTTTCGTACTTCTGGGTGCGGCATTGCGGCAGACCAGAATGCAGACGAAAGGGTAAGAAAATAAGATCAAGTAAGGAGTAGGATTTATGGCAGCGAATGTTATGGAAATCTACGGCAGCAAGGTCTTTAACGAACATGTGATGAAGGAGCGCCTGCCGAGCGCAACTTATAAGAGCCTGAAGAACACCCTGCACAAGGGTGCTCCGCTGGACATTGAGGTGGCAAACGTTGTGGCCAGCGTGATGAAGCGCTGGGCCATGGAGCTGGGTGCCACCCACTACACCCACTGGTTCCAGCCGCTGACCGGCATCACCAGTGAGAAGCACGATGGCTTTGTTTCCCCTGTGGGCGACGGCACCGCCATCATGGAGTTTTCCGGCAAGGAGCTGGTGCGCGGCGAGCCCGATGCATCTTCCTTCCCCTCCGGCGGTCTGCGCGCCACCTGCGAGGCCCGCGGCTACACTGCATGGGACCCCACCAGCTACGCATTCGTGAAGGATGACGTGCTGTGCATCCCCACCGCATTCGTCAGCTACACCGGCGAGGCTCTGGATAAGAAGACCCCCCTGCTGCGTTCCATGAACGCACTGTCCAATCAGGCGGTCCGTATCCTGAAGCTGTTCGGCAAGGATGTGGATTACGTCTCCACCACCGTCGGCCCCGAGCAGGAGTACTTCCTTATTAAGAAGGAAGATTACGAAGCCCGTCAGGATCTGATCCTCACCGGCCGCACCCTGTTCGGTGCCCCCTCTGCCAAGGGTCAGGAGCTGGAAGAGCACTACTTCGGTGTCATTCGTCCCGAGGTCTCCGCGTTCATGAAGGAGCTGGACGAAGAGCTGTGGAAGCTGGGCATTCCCGCCAAGACCAAGCACAACGAAGTTGCTCCCTGCCAGCATGAGCTGGCTCCCATCTTCGACACCACCAACGTTGCCATCGACCACAACCTGCTGACGATGGAGATGATGAAGAAGATCGCTCCCAAGTACGGTCTGGTCTGCCTGCAGCATGAGAAGCCTTTCGAGGGTGTCAACGGCAGCGGCAAGCACAACAACTGGTCCATGTCCACCACCCACGAGAATCTGCTCGACCCGGGCGACACCCCCATGGAGAACCTGCAGTTCCTTGTGTTCCTGGCTGCTGTCATCAAGGCTGTTGACGAGTACGCCGATCTGCTGCGCACCTCCGTTGCCACTCCCGGCAACGATCACCGTCTGGGTGCCAACGAGGCACCTCCGGCTATCATTTCCATCTTCGTGGGCGAAGAGCTGGAAGCTGTCATCGATGCTATCGCATCCGATTCCCCCTATGCCGGCCCCGTCAAGATGAAGATGGATCTGGGCGTTGATGTCCTGCCCAAGTTCAGCAAGGATACCACCGACCGCAACCGTACCTCTCCCTTTGCCTTCACCGGCAACAAGTTCGAGTTCCGTATGCCCGGTTCCGCTGAGAACCTGAGTGATGCCAACACCATCCTGAACACCGCCGTTGCAAAGGAACTGAAGGGCTACGCCGACGAGCTGGAGAGCGCTGAGGACTTTACCAGCGCCGTGATCGCTCTGGTCAAGCGCACCATCCGCGACCACCGCCGCGTCATCTTCAACGGCAACGGCTACACTGCCGAGTGGGAAGAGGAAGCCGCAAAGCGCGGTCTGCCCAACAAGAAGAACACCCCCGCTGCTCTGCCTGCCCTGATCGAGCCCAAGAACATTGCCCTGATGGAAGAGTTCGGCGTGCTGACCAAGGTGGAGATGGAGAGCCGCTACGAGGTGGAGATGGAGCACTACTCCAAGATCATCAACATCGAGGCTTTGACCATGCTGGAAATGGCCCGCAAGCAGTTGCTGCCTGCCGTCAACTCCTACATGAGCGAGCTTGCCAATACCGCAGCATCCAAGCTGGCTGTGAGCGAGAACATCAGCGTGCGCAGTGAGACCAAGACCCTGACCAAGCTCTCTGCTGATGCCGATGCTATGAGCGACGCTGTCGATACCCTGCAGGATGCAGTGGATGCTTCCAAGGCATTGCCCACCGAGGCAGAAAAGGCCGTTGCTTTCCACGACAACGTGCTGCCTGCAATGGATGCTCTGCGTGCCGCTGCGGACGACGCCGAGACCATCTGCGGTGAGGATTATTGGCCTCTGCCCAGCTACAGCAAGATGCTCTACTACGTCTGATCTTTCATCAGCGTAACAGCAGAATAGCATCCGTAGGCTGCGGAATTTAAAATCACCATTCTCCTTTTCCTATTTCTTACACCAGCCTAAAGACCTGCTCCCATTCTGAGGGCAGGCCTTTAGGCGTTTTATTTGAAAGGGAAACCATTATGAGCTATTCGACCCAACAGGACATCCTTGATTTTGTGGAGGACAACAACGTCAAATTTGTGCGCTTTGCCTTCTGCGATATCTTTGGCACTCAGAAGAACATTGCCGTGCTGGCAAACGATCTGCCCAAAGCTCTGGAAGACGGTGTCTGCTTCGACGGCAGCTCCATTGCCGGCTTTATGAAGGTGGAGGAAAGCGACCTTGTGCTGCGGCCGGATCTTTCCACCGTGACTATCCTCCCCTGGCGCCCTACCGAGGGCCGGGTGATGCAGTTCTTCTGTGATGTGGAAAAGCCGGACGGCCAGCCCTTTGGCGGCAACTGCCGCGGCTTTCTGCGCAGCGTGAACCGAAAATTCAAAAAGCTGGGCATCACCTGCAATGTGGGCGCAGAGTGTGAGTTCTACCTGTTCGAGAATGATGACCGGGGCCGCCCCACCCGTATCCCCATCGACTTTGGCGGCTACTTTGACGTGGCCCCTCTGGACGCAGGCGAGAACCTCCGCCGGGACATCTGCCTGACCATGGAGCAGATGGGCATGAGCCCTCAGCACAGCCATCACGAAAGCGGCAACGGCCAGAACGAGATCGACTGCCACCACGCAGGCCCCCTCAAGACCGCCGACAACGTGATGATGTTCAAGCAGATCGTGCGCGCCATTGCCACCCGCAGCGGCATCCATGCAAGCTTCCTGCCCAAGCCCCTGCCGGATCAGGCAGGCAGCGGCCTGCACATCAACCTGTCCCTTTACATGGATGGCCGCAACCTGTTTGAGGGCGACATTGCCCCGGACAGCATTGCAGGCAGCTTTATGGCCGGTGTGCTGGCCCACAGCCGGGAGCTGACCGTGTTCACCAACCCTCTGCCCAACAGCTATCAGCGCTTTGGATGCGATGAAGCGCCCCGCTATGTGAGCTGGAGCCGCCAGAACCGCAGCCAGCTGGTGCGCATCCCTCAGGTAAAGGGCGACAACTGCCGCATGGAGCTGCGCAGCCCGGACCCTGCCTGCAACCCCTATCTGGCCATTGGTCTGGTTCTGGCTGCCGGATTGGACGGCATCGAGAACCGCATGGTGCTCTCTGCCCCCGTGAACAAGAATCTGTTCGACCCCTCTATGGCTGAGGGCCTCAACCTTGAGACTCTGCCCGCCAGTCTGGAAGAGGCCGTGCAGGCTGCGGAGGAGAGCGAATTTTTGCGCAGAGTGCTGCCCGAGCAGCTTGCCAGCCGCTACTTTACGGAAGAACTGAAGCGCTGCGAAGCACTGAAGCACGCGTCCGACCCTGTTGAGTATGAGCGTATCCATTACTTCAACGCCATCTGACCCCTGCAAAAGAGGGTGTGTAGGAGAAAGGAGCGAAGGAAATGGGACGTGCACTGATCGTAAGTGCCGGTGCAAGCTCCAACGAGTATATCGCTGCACGGCTGACCGAAATGGGCTACAGCCGCCCGGTGATCATTCCCAGCGGGGCCGAAGCCCGGCGGCGCATGACGGAATCGGATTTTGAGCTGATCGTGGTCAACTCTCCCCTGCCCGATGAATTCGGGCATGAGGTGTGCATCAATGCTGTGGAAAAAACAGATGCCGGTGTCGTGTTTCTGGTCAAGGCCGCACAGGCTGAGCAGCTTTTGGGGCCTTTGAGCGAGCAGGGGGTATTGCTGCTGTCAAAGCCCTTCAGCACCGCCTTTTTTGTGCAGGCCATGCACATGGCGGCGGCGGGCAACCACCGCCTGCTGCGTGCCCGGCAGGAGAACGCCCGCTTACAGGAAAAGATCGCACAGGTGCGGCTGGTCAGCCGGGCAAAATGCTGCCTTGTGGAGCACGAGCACATGACCGAAGCCGAGGCACACCGCTACATAGAAAAACAGGCCATGGATACCCGTCGTGACCGCACAGAAATTGCACAGGAAGTCCTTGAAAATTATGAGGACATGGGTGTATAATATTGGATTGGGAAAAGTATTCTTGCTTTCACCGGCTCATTTTGGGAGAGGCTGAGAGCAAGACCGTTCACCTGAAAGAATTCACAAAGGTTTATAAGGGAAAGAATTCAGAAAAAACAAAAAATAGAGGAGGAAATTCTATGGCAGAGAAACAAACCAAATTCATCTTTGTCACCGGCGGTGTCGTTTCCGGCCTTGGCAAGGGCATCACGGCCGCATCGCTGGGCCGTCTGCTCAAGTGCCGCGGTCTGAAGGTGGCCAGCCAGAAGCTGGATCCCTATGTGAATGTGGATCCCGGCACCATGAGCCCGCTGCAGCACGGTGAGGTGTTCGTGACCGACGATGGCACTGAGACCGATCTGGATCTGGGCCACTACGAGCGCTTTATCGACGAGAATCTGAACAAATACTCCAACCTGACCACCGGCAAGGTGTACTGGAACGTGCTGAACAAGGAACGTCAGGGCGCCTATCTGGGCCAGACCGTGCAGATCATTCCCCACATCACCAACGAGATCAAGAGCTATATCTACAATCTGGCTTCCTCCACTGAGGCTGACGTGGTCATTACCGAGATCGGCGGCACGACCGGTGATATTGAAAGCCAGCCCTTCCTCGAGGCCATCCGTCAGGTGGGTCTGGAGCAGGGCCGCGACAACTGCTGCTACATCCATGTGGTGCTGGTGCCCTACATTTCCGGCTCGGACGAGTACAAATCCAAGCCTGCACAGCACTCTGTGAAAGAGCTGCAGGGCATGGGCGTGAACCCGGACATCATCATCCTGCGCGCAGACGGCAGTGTGGGCGGCGACATCCGCCGCAAGATCAGCACTTTCTGCAATGTGAAGCCGGAGTGCGTGATCGAGAACCTGACCATGCCCAGCCTGTACCAGTGCCCGCTGATGCTGCACACCGGTGGTCTGGACGAGGTAGTGGTGCAGAAGCTCAAGCTGGATGTGCCCGCTGCCGACCTGACCGAGTGGAAGCAGGTGGTCAGCCGCATTGCTACCCGCAGCAAGACCTGCAGCATTGCACTGGTGGGCAAATACGTCAAGCTGCACGACGCTTACCTCTCCGTGATGGAAAGCCTGTACCACGCCGGCTTTGAGAACGACAGTCAGGTAGAGATCAAGTGGGTGGAAAGTGAAGACCTGACCGATCAGGCCGCCTGCAAGGAAGCCTTTGCCGATGTGGACGGCATCATCGTACCCGGCGGTTTCGGCGACCGCGGCATTGAGGGCATGATCCAGGCTGCACAGTATGCCCGCGAGAACCATGTTCCCTACTTTGGCATCTGCCTTGGCATGCAGATCATGGTGATGGAGTTTGCCCGGGGCGTTCTGGGCTACAAGGATGCAAATTCCAGCGAGTTCACCCCGGATGGCAAGCACAATGTGATCGCCCTGATGGCCGACCAGCAGGGCAACATTCCCAAGGGCGGCACCATGCGTCTGGGTAAATACCCCTGCAAGGTGATGCCCGGCACCAAGATGGCCGAGTGCTACGGCGAGGCCGAGATCTGGGAACGCCACCGCCACCGCTACGAGTTCAACAACGAGTTCCGTCAGGAGATGCAGGACGCCGGTCTTGTCATTTCCGGCACCAGCCCCGACGGTCGTCTGGTAGAGACTGTAGAGCTGCCCGGCCGTGACTTTCATTTGGGCGCACAGTTCCACCCGGAGTTCAAGAGCCGTCCGAACCGTGCTCACCCGCTGTTCAAGGCATTCATTGCTGCGGCACTCAAGTTCCGCGCCAGCGAGCAGCGCAGCCTGCTGCACATGTAAACCATAAAAATAAGGTGCTGTCTATGCGGACAGCACCTTATTTTTTACCCATATAATCCCTGATCCTGCAAGGCATGGTTCTTTTGCTTGTGCTTATACATCCGCTGGTCAGCCAGACGGGTGATCTTGTCTGTATCCGTGCCTTCTTCCGGGTAAAGGGCAAAGCCGCAGCTGGTGCCGATCGTCAGAAGACTGCCTGCAACATGATAGGGTGCTGCAACAGTCTTACAGATAAGCTCGACCTTGCGGTGGGCCTCTTCCGGGGACATTGCGCCAATGGTCAGCAGGGCAAATTCATCGCCGCCCATGCGAAACGCATAATCTTGATTGCGGATGCAGCTTTGCAGGCGCTTTGCCACCGCCTGCAGCAGCTTGTCGCCCACCTCGTGTCCATAGGTATCGTTGACTGACTTGAAACGATCCAGATCCAGATAGAACAGCACAAACGCCTGTTCCTGGTGGACTAGTGCACGGGTCACAGCATCAAAATAGCGCTTGTTCAGCAGGCCGGTCAGGCCGTCCGTGTTGGCAAGTTCCTGCAGAATGTGCTGGCCGCTCATATCCTGCGAGATCATTATGATCTGGGTCAGACGGCCATTCTGCCAGCCGACAGGCACCACCGTCATCATCAAAAAGTTTTTGCGGTCACGGGTGGCATATTCGAACTTGATGCTGTCCTTTTCCTCTTTGAGCTGTGCACGCAGGTTTTCCGGTGCAAGCATCTGCACGAGCTTTGCGTTCTCGCCGTCGGTCAGGATCACATACTGCCGGGACAGCCAGCTGAGCAGATCCAGATAGCTGCCCTCGGTCGGGTACAGCTCCTTTCCCCTGCGCTCGTGGTATTCATAGTGGTCATTTTCCAGATCACACACCACAAACCGGTCCACGATGCGGGCCATCCCGTGGAACATCTGTTCCGTAAGTTCCTTGCGGCGCTGTAGCTCTATCCGTTCCGCTTCCGCTTTTTCTTTTCGCGTTTTTTCCTTATCATAGAAGATCTTTCCGATACCGCCCAGGATCATCAGAGACAGCACTACCAGCAGTGCAATGGTAAACATTTGCACCTGGCGCATTCCCGCGTCCATCACATTGGTGGGCACAATGCCGATGATAGCCCAGTCTTTTACACCTACCGGCTGGTATACCATATAGTAGCGCTTGCGGTTGAAGGTATAGCTCACACTGCCTTTGTACTGCAGCGGCAGGTTCTTGCGCATCTCGTCAAAATACGGCTGGTCGGCCTTGACGTTTGCTTCCAGATAGTCGAACAGGTTGGTCATCTGCTCCGGGATCTCGCTCTTCGGCTCGGTGGAAAGCACGATATTGCCATTGGAGCGAACAATGTAGCAATCGCTCTGTCCCTCATAAGCCAAGCCGCCCAGCATGTTTTCCAGTACGGAGTTATCGTAGCAGATCGCCAGCGAGGTATAGGTAACGCTATCCATCGTGACAGGCTCGATCTGCTGGGCAAACATGACCTTGCGCACACCCTTACTGGAAATGTAGCTGGTCACGATAGGGCCGTCCATAGTGTATACTTCTTCCAGTGCAGACTGCATATGCGGGGCATCTCCCCGTCTGCCGCTGACCGTCCAGAACTGATCATCCGCGTTGAACAGGGCCACCTCGCTGTACTGCCAGTTGGCTTTTTCGTTCACATATCTGCGCCACTTTACCTCGGTATTCGTTTCCTCTGCCAGCTGCGCAAGATCATCAGACCAGATCTCAAGGATGTTCCAGTTGCGCTGCACAAACATGGTAAAGGTCTTGCTTACCTGCCCATAGGTGGAAAGCAGATTTTGCGTGCTCTCGTGGTGGATCTGGCGCTGGGTATAGCGGCTGTATGCCACAATACTGAGCAGCATTACCAGAACAAGCCCTGCCCCAAGAAGGATATTCTTCCTCCGCTGTTTCATAAGCTGTTCCCTCTACTTTTCTTATATCTTCCCAGAGAAATTATACCATTTCCGAAAAATGGGTGTCAATGCACGAAATGGTCGATTCACGTCTGAAAACGGTCGATTCGCGCACAGAGCGGCCTTCCGCCGCCTTTGGAGCCTTCTTGTTCTGCCGAGTACTTTCCGCATTTCCCGCTGGCAATTGCCTGCATGCTGTTCAAGGTTCCGCTACGCATTGGTTTCTTCTTCCTGCGCCCCTATGAGGAATCCGCGTGGGCCGTCTTTTACCGGGACATCACCGCCCCGTCTGCTGCACCGGAGGAAAATTTCTAAAAAGTCCATTCCCTGTATCACACAAAAAGCCACCGGGAGCTTTCCGCTTTTGCAGAGAACTCCCGGTGGCTTTGTTCTATCCTTGATTTCCGATCAGCACCACGGCCACATCGTTGACATTCGTTCCGGTCGCGCCGGTGATGATCAGCCCATCCACCGCCTTGAGGGCATGGTAGGCATCGTTGTTCTGCAGCACATCGTACACCTTCAGCTGGTTCTGCGCCAGTGCCGCGGCCGTGCTGCCGTCCACGTAGCCGCCCGCAGCATCGGTTGGGCCGTCGGTGCCATCGCTGCCCACCGAAAAGACCGCTGCGTCCAGCCCGGCGATCACCGGTGCTGCAGCAAGGGCCAGCTCCTGATTGCGCCCACCCAGACCTGTTCCGGTCAGATGGACGACCGTCTCACCGCCTGCAAGAAAGGCCAGCTTTTTGCCCTGCCCCGCGTGGGTGCGGGCTATGGAACCAAGGAAGCTGCCAGCCTCCCGCGCTTCACAGCAGAGCCTGTCGGTCAAGATCACCGGCTCATAGCCCAGCTCCCGGCAGGCGTTGGCCGCTGCGCTGCACAGCTCCCGCACGCTGCCGGTGATCTGCGTGGCAACACGGTCCAGCACCTTTGGAGTCTCCTGTGCCAGCAAAGCCTTGGCCTGTGCCGAAAGCTGCAGGTGATATTTTTCCGCAATGGCAAGGGCCTGTGCACAGGTGGAGGTATCCGGCACTGCCGGGCCGCTGGCGATCATATCCAGCGGGTCGCCCAGAATATCGCTGAGCACGATGCTGAACACCTGCGCGGGCGCACAGCTCTGTGCAAACCGCCCGCCCTTGACCCCGGACAGGCGCTTGCGAATGGTGTTCATCTCCACGATATCGGCACCGCTGGCAAGCAGCTGGCCCGTGATCTGCTGCAGCTCTGCGCCGGGGATCAGCGGCTTCTCAAACAGTGCACTGCCTCCGCCGGACAGCAGAAACAGCACCGTATCCTCTGCCGTTAAGCCCTGCACCAGTTCCAGCGCTTTCCGGGTGGCGGCAAAGCCATTCTCATCCGGCACGGGGTGCCCGGCTTCGCAGCAGTCCACGCCGGGGATCGTGCCCTTCACGTGGCCGTATTTGGTCACGACCACGCCGCCATCCACCCGGCCAAGAAATTTCACCGCCGCATGGGCCATCTGCCATGCTGCCTTACCGGCAGCCACCAGCAGCACCCTGCCGCCCTGCGGCCGAAAATTTTTCAGCGCGCGGCGCACCGCTTCGTCCGGCAGAACAGCGTTCAGGCTGGCACGGATGATGGCATCTGCATCTCTGCGCAGTGTTTCGTTTTTCAGCATGTCGTTCTCCCCTTTTCCATCGCTTCTTGTCCGCGGACAAAAAACACCTGTACAGTCTCTTCCTATGCAGGAAAACGCCGTACAGGTGTTCTGATCTTTTTGCTTACTTTGCGCTTGCCGGAGCAACCTCAAAGTCGATCTTGCCCAGGTTCACATCCGCACGCACAATGGTGATCATCATGGTGTCGCCCAGACTCCAGTTCTTGCCGGAGACGGGGTCGGACAGGCGGATGCCCTCGGTGAGCATGGTACCGGAGGGGGTCAGGCTGGAAGCCGGCACAAAGCCCTCCACGCCGTTCTCCAACTCGATGAACAGGCCGCGCTGGGTCACGCCGGAAATGCGGCCCTCGTAGCACTCGCCCAGATGGCGGCGGGCATACTCGGCCTTGTAGCAGTCCTCAGCCTTGCGCTCGATCTGCATTGCAATGATCTCGCGCTCACTGGACTGCTTGCTTGCCTTCTCGGCAAAGTCGCTGTAGCGCAGCACCATGGTATCCTTATCCATGCCCTTGAGCTGGGCGGTCATGATGCGATGGATGGCCAGATCCGGATAGCGGCGGATGGGGCTGGTGAAGTGAGCGTAGTCCTTCAGCACCAGACCGTAGTGGCCCTTGGGTTTTTCCTCATACACAGCCTTGGACATGCAGCGCAGCATACCGGTATTGATGATCTGCTCATACGGGCCGCCGCGCACACCTTCCAGAATGGCGCTCAGCTCCTTGGGGGTGGGCACATCCTTGGCAAAGTGATCGTTGATGCCGCAGGCCTGCAGCAGAGTGTGCAGACGCTCCAGCTTTTCAGCATTGGGTTCCTCGTGCACACGGTACACGAAGGGGATCTGCTTCACGCGGGCAAAGTGGGCAGCGCACTGGTTGGCCAGCAGCATGAACTCTTCGATCATAGCTTCGCTCTCGCCGGAGGTGCGCTTTTTCACATCGATGCAGTGGCCGTCCTCGTCGAGGATCAGCTTCACCTCGCCGCTCTCGATATCCATGCAGCCGCGCTCCTTGCGCAGGCGGGCACGGTGGCCGTACAGCTCCTTCATGGCGGGCAGCTGGCTGAGCACTTCATGGTACTTGCCCTTCAGCTCGTCGTCAGCACTGCCGGCCAGCAAGGCATTGATCTCGGAGTAAACGCCCTTGACGCGGCTGCGGATGACCGACTTGACAAAGCGGTAATCGATCAGGTTGCCATCCTTATCCAGATGCATCAGGCAGGAGAAGGCCAGACGCAGCACGCCCTCATTCAGGCTGCAGATGCCGTTGGAAAGCTGCTTGGGCAGCATGGGCACCACCTGATCGGCATAGTAGACGCTGGTTGCGCGGTTAAACGCTTCGTTGTCCAGCTCGCTACCGGGCTTGACATAGTTGGAAACATCTGCAATGTGGACACCCAGCTCAAAGCCACCCTCCGGGGTCTTGGTCAGGCTGATGGCATCATCGATGTCCTTGGTCTCAGCACTGTCAATGGTGAAGATGGGCAGGGCACGCAGATCCATGCGGCCCTCGGCGTCCTTTTCAGAGACCTCAGCGTTCTCCAGCTTCTTGGCTTCCTCACGAACCTTATCCGGGAAGCGGCTGCGGATATCCTGCGCATAGAGCAGGGCCTTTGCGCAGCGCTTTGCTTCGTCCGAGCTGCCAAACCGCATGGCAACGCCCACGCGGTGATCTTCCTGCCGATTGCCGCGCTGCAGGATCTCCACGGCCACCTTGTCGCCGTCCTTTGCACCGCCCTCGCAGTCACGCATCAACTGCATGGAGATGGCCGGGCAGTCGTCCGGCACGAACTTCAGGCGGCCCTCAATGCGGCGGGCAGTGCCCACCAGATCGTTCTTTTCTTCCAGAATGGCCAGGATCTCGCCTTCATCGCTGCCCTCCACACGGGGGTGCTCAAACTTTTCCACAAGCACCATGTCGCCGGGCATGGCACCGCGGGTAAAACGGCCCGGGATAAAGATATCGCTGGTGCCGTCCTCCAGCATGACAAAGGCAAAATTCTTGCCCAGTTTTACCACCTTGCACAGCAGAGCCTTGTCTGCACGGCCGGAGCGCACCGTAAAGAACACGCCCTGACGCTGGCAGATGACCGCCTCGTGCACCAGCTGATCCACAGCCTCCATCACCTTGCGGTCCGAGCCGCGGTCCCCGCCGAATTTGGATTTGAGGTCTTTGACGGTGCACGGCTGATTCTGGATCGCGTGCTCAATTTTATCGCGCATTGCCATAATATTTTTTCTCCTTGCTCTTCCATGGCCGCAGCCTCCAACGTGCCGCAGCGCTGCCAATCGTGGGCCAGCTGCCCCACCCTGCCCAGCGGTCAGACTGCCGCCGACATCCTATCATAACACAGAAAAACAGCCCCGTCCTTTACACGGGGCTGCACGAACCTTGTCAACCTGCCAGACGGCCTGCAAACAGACATGCCAGAATGGCAACCACAAAGAAAACAATGCCTGCAATGCGGGTGGTCTTGGCCAGCATCTGATCAGCCGGGGTCAAACGGGCATTGTTTGCGCCGCCCATACTGCCGTTGATGGCACCGGAAAGGCCCTGACCATGGGTGTGCTGCATGAGAGTGAGGAAAACGATGACGAGCGAAGCGATCAGCAGGATCACACCGCCAACAATTTCGATAACAGACATGGATTGAAACGCTCCTTTATTTTAATTCAATAAAAACTACGCAGAAATACAAATATATAGTAGCATAACAAGCGCAAAAAAGCAAGCAGAAACCGTGCGTTTTTATGCCAGAAGGTCCAGCATTGCGCACAGCCGGGCAAAGATGGCGGCGCTGGAATGTTCCGTGCTCACCTGCCCGTCCTGCAGCACCACAATGGTGTAGCGCGGCTGCTGCGCCGGGTAAAACCCTGCGAACCACAAGTTTTTGCGTTCCGTGCCATCCGGTGTGAACTGCCCGGTCTGAGCGGTACCGGTCTTGCCGCCAGCCCCTTCTTCCAGCCAGGCAGCATCCTGTGCGGTGCCCTCTTCCACCACCTGCTGCAGCATTTTACGCAGGAGCGCTGCATTTTCCGCACTCATCACCCGCCTTGACTGCGGATGTGCAAGCGTTTCCAGCGGCGTACCGTCAGTCTCATCCACCGAGCCACACACGAAGAAAGGCGTGCGGTACACCCCGCCGGAAGCAATTGTGTTCATCATGGCGGCGATCTGTACCGGTGATGCCAGCAGACCGCCCTGCCCAAAGCTGAAATTTGCCAGCTGGCCGCTCTGGGCAAGCTCCCCGGCAGACGGCAGCTTTCCGGCATCGGCGTGCAGCGCACCTGCCACCGGCACCTCCTGCCCGAAGCCAAGCTGCCGAGACATCTGCAAAAGCGTCTCTGCCCCCAGCTGCTGCCCCAGCCGGATAAAATAGCCGTTGCAGCTTTTTTCCAGAGCCGCAGTCATGTCCACCGTTCCGTGCGGAACACCGCCTGCGCAGCGGAAGATCTGTCCATCCACCACCACAGCACCGGTGCATTCGTACTCCGGCAGGATGCCCTGCTCCAGCGCTGCCGCAGCCAGCACCGGCTTGAACACTGAACCCACAGCATAGCTTTCCAGTGCGCGGTTCAGGAACGGACTGTCCGGTGCATCCAGACTTGCGGCAAGGTCATCCGGGTCATAGCCCGGTACGCTGACGCTGGCGCGAACCGCAGCAGTGGCCGTGTCCAGAACCAGAATGCAGCCGCTGGTCATGGTGTCTGCGGCCACCGCTTCGGCGGCACGCTGCACCGGGCGGGAGATCGTCAGCTGCACGCCCACCGCACTGCTGTCCTGCCGGGTGAGCTGCGGTGTTTCCCCGGCCCGCAGCCGTCCTTGTGCTGTGACCGCGCACACCAGCGTGTCATGCTCCTTTGTCCCGGCCAGCTGGCTGTCCAGCGCCTTTTCCAGCCCGGCAGTGCCGCGGCCTTCTGCATCCAGATAGCCGATCAGATGCTGGCACAGCGGAACTTCTGCGCAGCGCCGTGCCGTTGCAAAGCAGCGTATGCCGCGCCCGGAAAGGTCGCGGTCCACTTCCAGCAGAAATGGTGCGGAGCGGTTGCGGTTTCGGTACAAAAGTGCCTGTCCGGCACTGTCCGTAAATGCATACAGGCGTGTGTAGTTGTTTTCGCCCGGGAAGCAGAGGGCAAGATACCGCGTTTCCAGCCCGGTGAGAAGCAGGCCGCTGTGATCGTAAAAGCTGCCCCGCCGGGCAGGCAGCGAGAGCCGGACCGTGCTCTGCGCTTCGGCCCGGGCAGCATAGGTATGGTTCTCTGCCAGAAAATACAGGCGGCACAAAACTACCGCAAACCCCAGCAGAACAGCTGCATACAACGCCAATACCCGTTTACCGGACATCTGCTCACCCCTTTTTGCTAGAGTGGGCTGCATCTGTGGTTTCTATACAAAAAGAGACGGGGTCTCCGAAGAGATCCCGTCTCCATAAGGTACTTATTGAGTAAGCACGTCTGCTGCTTAGTACATGCCGCCCTTCCAAACCACACTTTTGGAGCCGAATCACGAATATCGGGAAACGTAGACTTTTGTAGAATTATCAAGGCCACAAGCCAGTTTTTCCAGATTCTCCGTTTTTGCACGATCCACGCTTTTCTACATAAATCTACGCCACTTACCGGGTGATTGGCGTAAGTTTTGGCGTAAGTTTCGGCGTAAGCAATTCCGCTTCATGCGTCGAAAATCACAGGTTGCCGGCGATCTGTTCAAAGGCCCTTTCAACCGATTCAAAGCTGCTGTGCGTGTAGACATCCAGCGTCACACTGGCATTAGAGTGTCCCATCAGATATTGCAGGCTTTTCACATCCAGTCCAGCCTGCTGAACATTGGTGCAGAAGGTGTGTCGCAGCACATGGGGTGTAATGCGCGGAACCGGTTTGCCATATGCCTTCTCAAACTTTCCCTGCACGCCACGCATATAGTTTTCCAAGTGCATTGCCACCTTCGGCATCCCGGACTTATCCAGAAAGAGAAATCCGCTGCAACCATCTACCAGCGCTTCCACCTTCGTGGATGCTCTGGCTATTACTACACGCTGCAACGCCACACAAACGGTATCTGTCATGGGAACATTGCGGATTCCGCTTTTGGTCTTTGGCGGTGTGACAAAATAAGGCTTTTCAGCCGTCCGACAAAGCTGCCGCCGCACATGGATGCAGTGCTGCTCAAAGTCGATGTCTGATCGTGTCAGGCCGTACAACTCGCTCACGCGCAAGCCGGTTCCCATAAGAATGACGATATCATCATAATAGTTGCCGCCGTAATCCTGAACGAATTGCAGATATTTCTCCTGCTGCTCTCTGGTCAGGGCATTGCGCACATAAGCGTCCTTCGGCACAACATCGGACAGCTTGAACTTGAACGGATTCTTGCGGATAATGTCATCCTCCACCGCCATCTCGAATGCAGGTCTGACAACGCTTTGCAGGATTCCTATGGTGTTTTGCTTGAAACCGCTGTCATGCAGAAACACGAACCAACCTTTCGCATCGGACAATTTTATCGTTTTAATGGCTTTTTGCCCGAAAGGGTCAGCATGAATCCGCTTGACCGCAGTGTTGTACGACCGCAACGAATTGGGCTTCAACCCACGTTTCAGATTCATATAGCGGTCAACCAAATCAGCCACTGTCATCTCTCCGGCAGCATAGTCAATACCCTCTGCCAGATCACGCCACAGCTCATCCTCTTTCTTGCGCAGCTCTGTCAGGGATTTGGCGTAAATACAACGCCGTTTCTTGTGGATATCGGTATAACGATAGTCGTAGGTGCCGTTTGCTCTCTGGCTTTCGCCATCCTTCAAAACACGCCCCTTGCTATCTTTGCGCTTTTCAGACATATAGAAACTCCTTTCTGTGAAAAGCGCATATAGGGGTTGAATTTAGTATACCATACCGACCATGCGATTTCCACCGATATCGAATAGAAAAGACGTTGCGTAGTTCTCAAATAGAATATGCCTGCTCGATATAGCAATCAAACAGACGGCGCTTGATCAAACGCTTGTTCCCTACCCAAAGGACAAATTTGCATTTATCCTCGTTGGTGATTTCACGTAGCTTGTTGATGCCAATGCCGGAGTAAGCCGCAGCCTCCTCCAGCGTCAGATTGCTCTTTTCCCAAATCGGGATTTCTTTCATAGGCATTTTCCTTTCCTTGTAGCTGTGCTGTGTGCCAGCAAGTTTTTCAAGCTTTCTTTCCGATTCATCCAATCAATGCTTTCAGCCGTTCCAGCTTCTCCTGTGCGGTTTCCCTGCGCAAGCTGACCCCAATGCAGGAAATCGGAACGCACATTTCTAACAGGCGGTCATAGATTCGGGCGTGAGCAGTATCCTGTGGGTGCCGGATCTCATCCAGTGTCAGATTGGTGGTGACGATGAGGGCTTTCGGCTGCGGTAGCGGCTGTCCACAATATTGTAGATCTGTTCCAGTGCATACTCCGTGCCGCGCTCCATTCCAAAGTCGTCGATAATGAGCAAAGGGTATCGGCACAGCCTTTCCACCACCTCATTCCGCCCGGAAAAGCTGTTATTCAGCTCGTTCAGGATGTGTGCGAAGTTCGTCATGCACACAGGTACTTCCTGAGCCATTAGAGCGTTCGCAATACACCCGGCAAGGAAACTCTTGCCTGTGCCGACACCGCCCCAGAACAGAAGCCCAATGTTCTCTGGGCGCATGGTCTGCCACTGCTCTACATAGCGGTGTGCATGGTGCATCTGTGGGCTGCGTCCGTTGTCGTTTGCAAATGTCCAGTCCAGCAGAGCGGAATCAGAAAAGCCGTCTGCTTTCAGCCGCCGCACAAGGTCGAGGTGTTTCTGCGCCTTAATAGCTGCTTCCTGCTGCTCCCGTTCGGCTTTATGGCAGGCACATTCTACCGGATGCTTGTTCTTCCCCATCAGGACAAGACCCTTGGCAAAGAAGGCTTCTTTTGGGGTTCTGCACTTGCCGCAATAAAGCAGGCCATTCTCACCGGGATAGTCCGCTGCATTTTCGGGAATACTGGAAACGGATTGTTCCAGAACTTTTTTGATCGTCTTTATAGGCTTTCTCCTTCCTTGAAGGTGTAGTCCGGGATGCCCGGCGTCGATTTTCGTTCTGTTTTCTGCCGCTTTGCCCAGATACGCAGGGTGGCGGCATGGTCGGCGTACTTCCTTCCGGTGGACTGGACATAAGCGGACAACTGCTCGATCAAACCATCAAGCCCTGCAAAGTCAGCCTTGAGTCGCTTGTACTCTTTTTCCGTCAGAAAGACATTCTGATATTCTCCAAAGGTCAAATAAGCATCTGTTGTTTTTATCAGGTGGTTCTCTTTCAGATTGTTCTTATTACGTTGGTTAGGTGTGCATTTTTGCGCAATCATACTGTGCGTTTCTGCACAGTCAGCTTGTGCGCTGGTGCATACTGTGACTGCGCAATTCTGCACAGTATGCGGAACTTTGAGCAGAATGTGGCTGGGTTTAGAAAAGCCGTAGCGCACTCGTTCGACAAGGTTGGCTTTTTCAAGTTCTGTGAAAGAGCGTGTCACGCTGGAGATACAGCAGTCCAAATCTTTTGCCAGATTGGAAAGCGGATAGATCACATAAATACGCCCCTGATTGTCCACCCAGTTGTTTTTCTGTGAGAGTGTGGCACGGTCGAGCAGAAGCGTGTAGAGCAGCTTTGCCGTGTGGCTCAAATCAGTATCTAACAAAAACCGGGCATAGGGCAGATACTGCGGCAGCGGCATATTGGGTTTCAAATAATCTGAAATGGCATTCACCTCCTTATCTTTCATACGACCATCTGTCGGGTTAGGATCGTTGTTCTTTGTCATCATTCAGTCTGTCTTTTACAGCCTGAAGATACCGACTGGCACGGTCGATAAAAATCAGCAGTTTCTCATTGTTCTTCGGTTCGGTAAGAATATCCGGGTATTCACGAAAGCACATTTCCCACCGCCGGACAAAATCCTCCTGTGCTCCCTGAATCTCGCACATCATGGCTTCGCCATCTGCCAAACGGCGAGGTGAATAGATGCTCTTGACGGCATCCTTGAGATTCTGTTTTTATTCCTTGTTGAGTCCTTTCTTATGCCCCTGAATGTCTTGCTTGAAGGTCGTTATAAACTCATTGCCCTTTGAAGGCGAAGAATACGAATCCGTGATACTGGAATCCCGTTTGGCTTTAGGCTTACGCAACTCTGCCACAACTTCGGGACGCTTTTCCTTTGGAACCTTTGCAATCGAGGAAATTTCACGGTCGGTTGCCCGGATCTTTCCGCTCAGGATTTCTTCCTGCACTCCGGGTACTGCTTCCTCCGCTGCTTCCACACCTCTTGCAAATTGCTCTGCACGGTAAACATAACTTTCGGATGTTCCATGTTCCGCAGCGACCTTCGATCGTGAACCGTGCTTTGTGCGGTCTGGTTCATTTTGAACCAGACCACTTTCAGATGCCAAAGTATACTGATTGCCGTGAAACGATTTGATTTGCTTTTCCGCTTCTGCCTGCTTTCCGATCAGGAACTTTTTCTGTTCTGGGGTCAGGTTTCGCCGCCCAAGCTGATTTTTACAGATCCATACGAGTGCTTCATAACGGCTGGAAAATTCTTTTTCGATGACTTCAAATGGAATAAATGGATATTTCCGAAGAATTTGATAGCGTGTATGTCCATCCACAATATAGCCGTTCCATGTGATGATCGGATTCAGTACACGTTCCTCCTTGAGAATGTTCATTTCCAGTTGGTGGGTTTCCTCAAACGACGGAGGGTTGATTTGATTCTGGAACTCCGGGTCGATTTTAAGCTGGCTCAGTTTTGTCATAGGCAAACCATCCTTTCTGAAATGAAATAGAATATCATTGTTCTTACGCCGTTCTCTCTGCATGGTGTTCCTGCCCCTTTCCAGTGGCGTTTTCCGGCTCGCTCTTGCGAGATCATCGCCGGGTATTCCATGCAGACGGTCATGTGGTTTTCAAGGTTCGATGAAGGCTCTGAAATTAGAATAACACATTCATAGAAGATTTTTTAGGAGGTCGTACCTCCGGTTTTTGATTATAAAAAAGCGGAAGTAGTGCTTCCGGTTTTCTGCTGCAAACCATCGAAAAAATTGTATCACATCGTAAATTTTATTTTTAGGAACTGGTAGTTCCGATTTTTAAAAAATACGAAGTGAATTTCAAGGCAAAATCGGAACTATTGGTTCTGGTTTTGCGTATCAACGTAATTTCAAATTTTGGGTGCCGTTCTCTCTGCACGGACTTCCTACCCCTTTCCAGCGGCGTTTTCCGGCTCTCCCTTGCGGGGTCATGGCCGGGTATCCCATGTAGACGGTCATTCGGTTCTCAAGGTTCGATGAAGGCTTATAGAAAGCCTATCACAATCAAATAAGTATTTTTAGGACGTATCAGGTCCGGTTTTGAGGGAGAAAACCGGACTTGGGAGGTCCGGTTCTTGTGAACGGCTCTGGATAGAGCATACCATAAAATTGCTCGATTTTTTAGGAAGTGATACTTCCGCTTTTTGCCTTCAAAACCGGAAGTAATAGTTCCGGTTTTGTGCAATATTGAATGAATCAACGATGATTTTTCGGAAACGATTTTTTCTACAAGAAATTTGCTTATTCAGCGTCTGTTAAGATACGCAGTCGGCACAGTTTATGTGCTGAATATCGGGTTTTGGCGAAGCCCAACAATCGTTTTTGAAGTCGGATTTGTAAAATCAGATTCAAAAATCGTGAGTTGGTACCAACTCGCCCTGCTTGCTGCGATTGCAAACTCGAAAACTTCCTGAGCAAAAAAATAACCGCCAGCTTCAAGTTGAACTTGAAAGCTGACGGTCCTGATTGCAAAATGATTTTCAAATTTGGAAGGCACATTGAGAGGCTTTATAGCGCCCGCAAGCAGGGCAGACGTATATACATCGTCTGCATCTGCAAGCAATGTGTCTGTCTATACAAACACCATTTGCGTTGCAAAATACTTGTTGGGAGCACCCAAACCCTCGAACTGCATCCGGTGGATGCAGACTGTGCGATTGCATCGCTGATTCGTTCAAACTCATCGCAGCCCTATATTATCGCTCACACTCCCGATCAGGATGTCAAATGCAGAAGCGGCCATCTGCATCTACGCAAACAGCCGCTTCATGATTCATTTTGTACTGGTCACTGCAGCACCTTATTCATCAACTCCTGATAGCTGTCCACATGGTCGTATGTCACAAGTCCATCTGACAATTTTGCAAAGAGCTTCTTGGCGCAGTCGATCTTGGATTTCTCGATCGGACGCAGGTTCAGGCTCTCCATTGTACCTTTGGTTTCTGCTACAAAATAGATGTGCTTCACTTTGCCTTCATGGAACACGATTGCCCAGTCCGGGGAGTAGTGTCCAACCGGGGTCGGAATATAGAAGCCTTTCGGCAGTTTTGCATAGATAAAGACTTCCTCTGCACCGTCCAGATTTTCCGCAAACTTCCGTTCTACGCTCTTTTCCGCTGTGCCATCGGTGAAAACGTAATCCTGAATCGCCTTCTGTGCCTTGTAAGCCTTATCCATCGTCAGAGCGTGTTTCTCTGCCGTAAAGATGCTGCTGTCGTAGCTGCCCTCGATGGTATCATAGGTGATATGCTCCACGATCATGGTAGCTTTCTGCTCCTTGACCAGCCGGATCACCTTTGTGATAAATTCTTCCGGGTTGTTCTGGTACATCGCAAAGGTCGTCGGCTTGATGCCCTGCAAAATCCGTGCGACGGTGCGCCGGGTCAGCGTTGTGCTCTCTGCAATTTTACCAATCAGATCATACGCAACCTGTCCGTTATGCGCATTCCGCAGCACATCCGTTTTGCGTTTTGCGTCGTTGAAACTGCTGCCTTCCCGCACCATATCGGCACTCAGAACATCTTTCTGACCAGCATAGGTGACGGTGTATTGCAACCGGCTGACGTACAGTTCGCTGTCAATGTGTGCGATTGCTTTCTGAATCAGTTCCTCAGAATCAAAATCCACCGTATAGGCGTATTTGTGGTTGATCGTCTGCCAGAGCTTCTGGAACTCTGCTTTTTCAAACCGGTCGTTCAGCGGATTTTCCAGCACTTTCGGCTTGTTGCCATCCTCAAACATGGACTTGAGCATACTGTCATCATAAATTGCCTGCACAAGCGTGTGCACGCCCTCTTCAATGGGCTTCAGCGTTTCCGGCACCGGTGCAAGTGTTCCGGCCTGCACATCGTCCCGGTAGTCCTGCGTGATGTTGTCCTGCTCATCCACATAGTTATTGCGGACAAGATACTGATAAATTGTCCGTGCCTGACGGTCATCCACCTTGACGGTTTTGCCATCCAGCCTGATGGTCTTGCCGGTGAAATATGCAATGTCTGCCTTTCGGGGGCGGTCATACAACACTGCTTCGGTCTGCTTTTGCAGTCCGTCTACAAACCCTGCATAGCTCTCGCTGGCAATAACGGTCAGGACGTTAATATCCTGCACCTTATCTCCCAGCACTTCCGCATCCATGCGGTTTCCGTCCTTATTCACGCACAGACGCAGACCACGGCCTACTTCCTGCCGTTTCTGCGTGGTGCTGTCGCTGTGCTTCAGGGTGCAGATCTGGAACACATTCGGGTTATCCCAACCTTCCCGCAGTGCGGAGTGGGAGAAGATGAACCGGGTCGGCTCTTCAAAGGACAGCAGACGTTCCTTGTTTTTCAGGATCAGATCATAGGCAGAAATGTCATCCGACATATCTGAGCCACGCTTGACCGAACTGTTGACGCTGTGACCTTTCTTGTCGATGCTGAAATAGCCCTTGTGGACATCATGCACATCGGTTGAATCCAGATAGGCTGTATAAGCAGGGTCGAACAGGGTGCGATGCTCATTCAGAACCGAAAGATACTCCTGCTCAAAAATCTTGCCGTACTCGCCCAGCAGCTCGTTTCCGTCTTCATCGTACTGGCGGTATTTTGCCACTTCGTCGATGAAGAACAGCGAAAGTGTCTTGATGCCCAGTTTGAACAGTTCCTGCTCTTTTTCAAAGTGCGAAAGGATCGTTTCATGGATCTGTACCCGGCGCATATCATTTTCAGAAACATCGCCGGTGACATCGCCTTTGCGGATGGTGTCTCCGTTCGTAAAGGTCACAACGCCCGTGATCGGGTCGATTTCCGACACCACGAAGCCCTTGTACTGCTCCATTTCCCCGGATTTATAATAGAGATTATCGCCCACATCCAGCATATGGAACTCTCGCTTCGTGCCGTTCTGGTGGCTGACCTCCATCTCCACTTTTGCCCGTGGCGGATTCTTCGGGGAGATGATGATGCTTTCCAGATACAGATACTTGTCCGTACCACGCAGATTTTTGACCTCAAAGCCTTTGACTTCGATTTTCTTGACCAGCCGCTTATTGTAAGCGTCCAGCGCATCCAGAACGTAGATCAGATTATGCTGCTTGGCGTGGGTAGCAGAGTAATTCAGTGTGAAAAGTGGATTGAACTTTTTCAGGGCTTTCTGAGTGGCGGAGTCCTCTTTGCCCATCTTCTGCGGTTCGTCCAGAATCAGGATCGGACGGTTGGCTGCGATGACGTCAATCGGGCGGCGGGAACCGAACTCGTCCCGCTTGGTGTAGATAATACGCGCCGCAGCATCTCCCTTGCGGCCTTCCACGTTCTTGTCCTCGTTCATGGATGCCGCAAACGCCTGCGTGTTGATGATCATGACATTGATGCCGGAATTGCTGGAAAAGGAATCCAACTGATTCAGGTTGCTGCTGTTATAGATAAAGAACCGTGCCTTTTTGCCGTAGCACTCCATAAAGTGATCGGCAGTGATCTCAAAGGACTTCTTTACGCCTTCACGGATGGCGATACTCGGCACAACAACGATAAATTTGCTCCAACCATACCGCTTGTTCAGCTCGAACATGGTCTTGATGTAAACATAGGTTTTGCCTGTGCCGGTTTCCATCTCAATATCCAGAGAACACCTGCCCAGCGGGGCAACCAGCTTTTCCGACTGATGGATGTTTGCTTCTGCCTGCAATGTGCGGATGTTCTGAAGCAGCTCCTGCTCGGTCAGTTGGAGTGCTTCGTTCTTAAAACCGGAATCGTTGATCAAATCCTGTAACTCCACCTGTGCTGCATCGTCCCCATTGGAAACAAGACTCAACTGCTGCGGCTGCGTAGACAGGCTTCCCATATCCCGCAGGTACGACACGCCTGCATTGTAGGGCTGCCCCTGAAAGACCCGTGCCACCGCATCCACAGCGTCCGTCTGGTACTGCTGAATCTTAAAACTAAACTTCATCTTTGTGGTTTACCTCCTGCTCCAGCATCAGGAACCGGTCAAAATCGCTTTCATACAGGCGATCCTGAATGACACGATACTTTTCGTATTCGGTTTCCGCATGGAGTTTTGCCTGTTCTGCGCTGATTTTACCGGGGCCTGTCAGCAGTTCGTTGCCGTTGAACTCCAGAAAACCATCCAGCCGCTTTGCCCAGTCCTCCATGCTCATGGGGATCTTGCGCTCCGCCTGCAGCTCGGCATAATCCAGATAAAGCGACACAATGCGCTCCAGATAGTTCATTTCCTCTTTGCTCAGGTAGTTTTTGGCTATTGTCACATCCGCTTTCAGGATTTTTCCATCCGGCGCATTTTCCCATGTGGTAAGCCCCATGTGTTCCTTGTTGGCATCGGCACGCTCCACGATCAGTTCTGCCGCCGTGTGGCGATGCACAGCATAGTGCATCTTGTTCTGAACCGTCTGGAAAAACAGCCGGGTCGTCTTGGCATCCTTGTCGTAATCAAACGCTGTTGCGTACAAATCCGTCACTTTCTGGTAGAACTTGCGCTCCGACAGACGAATTTCACGAATCTGCTGCAACTGACGCTCAAAATATTCATCCGTGAACATATGGCCTTTTTTCAGCCGCTCTACATCCATTGTCCAGCCCTGAATGGTGTGGTCCTTGACGATCTGCCCCGCCCACTTGCGGAACTGCACCGCCCGCTGGTTGTTCACCTTGAAGCCGACTGCAATAATTAGTTGCAAATTATAATGTGTCAGTTCCCGATTGACCTGCCGAGTGCCCTCGGTCTGAACTATCCGGAATTTCCGGATAGTTGCCTGCTCGGTCAGTTCGCCGTCTGCATAGATTTTTTTGATATGTTCGTTGACCGTGCGCACATCCACATCATACAGTGCCGCCATCATCTTCTGCGTCAGCCAGATGTTTTCATCCTCATAGCGCATTTCAAAGCTTACATCGCTTTCGCCTGTGGATGCCACAAAGGTCAGGTACTCCGCTGCGGAACTACGGATAGATTCTTTTCTTCTTTCTGCCACGGAAAGCCGCCTTTCTTACCTTATCCGAACATTCGACAACTTCACAATACTAGGTGAAATTCCTTTTGAAGCCAAAAGTTCCTGCATCCCTATTTTTGTTAGTTCTGAAGTAACAAACGGACTGATAGTTATTTCTTCCACAATATCTCTAATCGGAAAATTTTTCAATTCCAGTTGTGGACGAATCGTTGTTCCTGACAGAAAGAACTCCTTTGAGCAATTCTTATTCAGGTATTGGTCTTCAAAAGGAATACCAATTCGATACTCATGCTCAAAAGAAAACGATGGTGATTTTATAAGCAGGCAAAACCTTAATATATCGTCATAAATCATCAGTTCATTCTTCAAACTACACCAAAGCTTTATTCTATCCTCAAGCTCGTTTCCCACGTGATAATTTACTTTCCCGTTTATTAAATTTGTAACGCCATTTTTCAGATTCGCATCGCGAAAGCCATAAAAAAATTCATACATTTTCTGACTATTGAACTTTATACAGCATCCATTTTTCGCATACATTCGCCACATCGGAAGATCATCGAAACTTTGCGACAAAGATAAAATATAGTACTTCACATCACACAAACTATTGTGAACATAAGGGAGATTCTCTCCAACGCCTTTTAAGCGCTCAATTTTTCCATGCTCAATGTTTTCAATTGCAATCAAAAGTTTTTTGACAAAATCATCCTCTGACCTTGACTGTAAAATGCTTTTCAACCATGCAAGAGCGTATGATAATTCCTGCGTATCGTTTAAGAATCGATAATCTGTCAGGCGAATCGTCTCGTTTTGCAAAATAGACATGAGTGACTCTATAGATGTATAGTGATAAAGATCGATTTCGGGATATTTAATTTCAGTCATCATCAAAGTACCTTCCTTACCGTTTCCGGGCTATACGTTTCAAAAATCTGGTCAAAGTTTGTTGCAACGCTGTCGTTTGCCATGGAGCTGTCACGGAACACGGCATAGTAGGGCTTCATCTGGGCAATGGCCTTGACAGTCTCATCCGTCACATCATGGTCGAAGCAGGCCAGCAAGAAGCCGTCTGCCACGTTGAACACCTTTTTGCCCGCAATCTCTTTCACCTCAATGGGGCTGGACAGCAGCACACCCAGATCCAGCATCACCTGGAACAACAAATCTTCCGGGGTGCGGTCAGGTTTTACGTTATCCACCAGCGAGAACATATCCTGCTGGCTGACTTCATCCGGCGTATAGTAGACGTTTTCCATATTACTACTGTCCAACCGCAAACACCGGAAACCCACATCAATGGGGGCGCTCTGGTCAGGCTGCGTCTCGGAGAACGATAACTGTCCCCCCCCTGCGGACAGAATTTGCTTGCCCGCACGGCGGACGCGCTCTTTGCCGATTTCGCAAAGCGTTTCATATTGCGGCGAATTTCCTTTTTCCGGCAACTGAACAAGAATATACTTTCGATTACCACCATCTTCCATATTCTTTTTCATGACTGCGTGTGCTGTTGTAGCTGACCCTGAAAAGAAATCCAAAATATACGAATCTTTATCCGTTGCAATTGTTAAAATACGTTCCACCAACCTAGTCGGTTTTGGAGTATCAAACGGGACACTTCCATCAAACAGGTTTTTTAGTTCTTTCATTGCCTCATCTGTATGTCCAACCTCTGCGTATGGCCATAGATTTGTCACTGTCCGTCCTTCAACTTGGTTCAAGTATGTCTTTCGACGAATTCCTCCCATACCATCTTTCGTGAAGTAGAAACGTGGCCATTGCCCACGATTTAAAACAAGTTTAGCCTTTTCTTTTGCTTGATTCAAATCGTATTTAAGAACAATTGCTTTTACGTCTTTCCGAATGTTTTCAACATCTACTCCACAAATTTCTGCTCTTTCTTTTTCATCATTGATATTTTTCAGTTCATATTCGCACCATCCACTCATATAATCCAACATTGTCTTTTGGTCATATCTCCAGCAAGAAGCCGGTGCAGGGTAAAGAAGCTCTCCTGTAAATGGATGCTGTATAGCATAAACCATTCCCTGATGAGTTCTCGCCCCTGGTGCGTATGGTGTAGTATTTTGCCATGCACCATTCGGATCATTATCAGGGTTTTTATAAGCTGCATCCATTTTATCCGTACGCGGCAATTTATTCGGAATCCAATTGGGTTGTTTGCTATACACCAAAATATGTTCTGCTTCCGAAGGAAGTCCCTTTGAATCGTTTCGCATAGAATAGGTGCGTTGCCATGCAACATTTCCAACAAAGCAGCTTTCACCGTAAACATCATCACATATTTTTTTCAAATTATAAAGTTCATTATCATCAATGGAAATAAAAATAGCACCGTCATCTGCCAGCAAATCCTTTGCCAGTTTCAGCCGTGGATAAATCATATTGAGCCAATCCGTATGGAAACGACCATTGCTCTCCGTATTTGTCACCATGCGATCGCCTTCTTCATCGTACTGGCCGCTGTTGCCCATGTAATACTCGGCGCTCTGTGCAAAATCATCCTCATAGACAAAGTCATTGCCTGTATTATAGGGAGGGTCAATGTAGATCATCTTGACCTTGCCCAGATAGGTTTCCTGCAAGAGCTTCAGCACTTCCAGATTGTCGCCCTCAATATAAAGGTTCTCACTGTCAAAACCGCCGGATGTGCCATCTTTGCCAACGCTGTCTGCCTCAACCGGGCGCAGGGTTGCCGTAATGGGCGCATTGGCCGCCAGCATCGCCTTTTTCTTATCCGGCCAAGTAAACTGATAGCGTTCCTCCCTGCCCTCTACAATGGAGTCAGAAAGTTCCTGCCGCAGAACGTCAAAATCAATGGCGTGTTCTACTTTGCCGTTGCGTTTCACCTCGGTAATGGCGTTGGGGAACAGTTTGCCAATCAGCTCAATGTTGCGCTGTACACCGTCAAGGCTGTGCATTTTTAAGTTTTCCATAAATTTATTTTTCCTCCGGAATCCCCATCATCATATTATAGTGAGCCAAATGTCCCATTTCTTCAAAGATCAATCGAAATGCTTCCAAATAAAGACTGACCGAATTCTGTTGTAGCGGTGCGCAGCAGATATCATCGAACTTACTATGCGATCCATCATTCGCCCATGCAAGCAATGTTTTCACTATCCATCGGTGATTTTTATCCATTTTATCTGGCAACTTGTTCAAAGATATACCACCATAGTATTTATAATAATGCTCCAATATCCGTCGCATCGTATTTTGGAGAGAATTACTGCTAACTTCATCTTGGTGATCAGACGCATATTTGACATCATGCCAAAGTATTTCATATGTTGATTGAACCGGATTATCGTTATTCCAATTTATTTTTGATATTCCCTTATATTTTCGAATCGTCCAATAGTTCATTTGTTTTGGTATTTTTTTATCCAGCGATTGATTAAATGTAACTTCCTTATAAAAGTACAGATTATGTGACAATACAAATAGCTGTCGTATATTTGATGAGCCATAGTATATAGACTCATACAGGTCACGAACCAAAGTTGAAACAACAAAAAGAACTTCGCTATCCATACTCGAAACAGGGTCATCAATTACAACAACTTGCTCAGAAGTTATTCCAGAATCATCCTGACTTCCTTTAAGAAGCGCATAAAAGTAGAGAAACGTAACGAAATTTTTCTCTCCCTCACTTAATGTCTTATTCACGGGCGTTCCATCGTTTCGGACAAGCCCATAGCTATGCTCATCCGAACCAACTTCAAGTCGAAAACCTGTAAATCCAAATTCTTCAAGCCATTCATTGATAAGGTCTTTCGTTGGAATAACGCTTGTCCATGCAGCTTGTAAATTTTTGATATCTGCTTCAAGCCCTCTTTTCTGTGCCAATCCTTCTCTAATTTCCGTATTCAGAGCAGCAATCTCATCTTCTAACTTCTTTTTTCCTTTTCTATATGCGGCAATATCAGAAGAAGCATCATTCACAATAAAACGCCAAATTTGCTTTTTCAGCAATGCCTGCTCTTTACCAAGTTGCGAAACCATTATATTATGCTCTTGGATTTTGCAATTTGATTCCCTAACCAAATTAACAAGTTCTTCTGGAAGATTTCCATATTCCAAAAGTTCAACCGGCATACTTGGATTAGCTTTCTTTGACAGCAATAATTGTTTATTATTATCAATTACATTTTCAAGCAGCTGTAAAGAAGCTTTGAACGTCTCTACATCCATGAAATCTGCGTTTTGCTGTAAGATAAAATTCAGCTGATTCAACAATTGGCTACTACTAGCATCATACTGAGATATGATTTCATCGACTTTTTTTATATTCGTCAAATATGTTTCATCAAAGTATTGATCCAGTTTTTCTTTCAAGTTATCTTGAATTTTACCCTGACAGAATGGGCAAACGCCGTCACTACGATCAAGATAAGTCATGCCAGCTTTTACCCAGTCACTATTATTTAGTTTTTTTATCAATGCGCTGATATCAATATCTTCTTTTCCGACAATTTTCCTTTTCAAAATCGGCGAACGGCTGAGTTCCAAAAACTTTGTAAAATTCGGAAGCGAAATTTCAGGAAGCACCATAGGCTTTTCACCAAATGCAACCTCCGCTCTATTGCTCAGTTCTTCGCGAGAGAATAGCGGCTCTTTGTTTGACACTGCTTGCTGAAGGAGCTGCTTCTGAAAGTTAGTTTTACTATTCAAGAAGCCTTCCATTCCATCTCTCAAAGAACTAGAATCAAATCGTTGTTTTCGAGACCAGAATATATCTGTGTATTTCTTTTCAAATGCCACCAATTCGGCCTCTTTGCCACTTTTTCCGTCTACTCCCTTTAATGTATTCGATTTTTTTGTCCGTTCCAAATCCAACTCATGAATTTGCTTTTCTAATTCTCGAATCTTCTCTTTTGTTTCCAGTTCTTCTTTGCCAAGCGTGAATATTCCTGGCATATCCGAGTCATCTTTGAAGTTTTCTGCAACAAAATCCGAATTATAGACTTTACAGGGAAATGCACTTCCATTTTCCCACTCAACGGTACAATTCGGATATTGCTCTGGTGAACGAAGAACTCTGCTAATCGTCGTTTTTCCCGAACCATTTGAGCCGAACACAAAGTTCAATTTCTTCAGCTTATCCATAGTTTGAGTTTCATTTCCAAATGTTGCCGTATTTTGAAGGGAGATTCGAGTAATCATTTTATCACATCCTTTAACACATCAGCCAATGCTCTGAACGGTCTTTTGCAAGACTTTCGCCTGTTGAACCATCTCAAATTTCTTCTTCGGCTGCTTTTCCTTACGAATTTTGGCTTCCAATGTGGCAATCTGCTTTTCCAGCTGCTCACGCTGTTTCTGCTGTTCCACACTGTCTTTCAGTGATGTGCTTTCTCCTGCACCAAGCGCATCACCTGCGATCTGACGGACAAAGTTCTCGTATACAGCATCCAGCGTAAGCCCTTCCAGATGCACAGGCAGATTGTCTTCGCCCATCCAGTCCGTAGAATAATAGCGGTCTACCTTAAAGGTTGTCTTGCCCGCCGCAGCTTCCTTGTAGCCGATGACAGCACGATACTTGCCCTCGTATTCCAGCAAAAAGAGGATGTGATACGGAATTTCCCGGTCGATCTGGCGCAGGACACTCTCGTCCAGCTCCGGGGCAGACAGCCGTACCTCGAACACCTCGATCTCCGTCACCTGCTCCCCAGCCGCCAGATTCAGGGTGGTGGCAGCAATCTTATTGCGCCAGTAGATGATTTTGATCTGCTCGACAAAGGCTTTCTTCATAGCCGGAGTGACAGCAATGTTCTCATAGAACTTCTGCTTCGGGATGCGTTTATTGAACTCGGTAGATACAGGCAAGCCCAGCACGTTTTTTCACCTCTGTGCGTTCATTTTACAACAAGAAAGCAAGTCAATTCAAAATCATCCAGTCCGGACACCTGACTGAGCAATGCCGTTGTTCCGCCCGCAGAGAACAGGCTGTCGATGTCGCTTTCTTCTTTGACATCAATGATCGAATCAATGGCTTCACTCAGCAATTCGGACATTTCTGCCATGTCCTTTCCGTCGTCTGTTTCCCGATTGAAGCGTTCGTACACCTCTTTGATCGGCTCAGACTTTCCACGGCACAGCAGCCGGATATCGTCCAGCATCTTTTTGGGGTTCAGATAGTCGCAGACGATCTGCCCATCCATTCCGATGTAGACCATGTAGAACGGATGGATACGGTTGCGATTATCCGCATTGACGCTGTTATTGATGGTTTTCAGAACGAAGATCACGCCCTCCGGCAGTTCATCCGTAGCCGGAACCACCGCATGAAGTCCATGGGGCTTCTTGTCCAGATTGCCGTTGTGTTTGATGTAATCCAGCAGGTCGAGCCGGAACTCGTTCAGTCCCAGATCCATAATGGAGATTCCGTCCGACATATCTTCGATGTCCACGACCTCTTCCTGCAAGCGTTTCAGCTGTGCCTTGCGATACTCCAAATCGCCCTTTTCTTCGGGGTTGATAAGGTCATCATCGCCGGTAGAGGTCATAACGGTGATTTTCATGCGGGTCTCCACACGGGATTTCAGGTTGATGTAGTCGTCCAGTGTCAGATCAGGCCAGAAGTTCACAAGCTGGATGTACTGGTTTCTGCTGCCGATACGGTCGATTCGTCCAAAACGCTGGATGATGCGCACCGGGTTCCAGTGAATGTCATAGTTGATCAGATAATCGCAGTCCTGCAAGTTCTGACCTTCAGAAATGCAATCTGTCGCAATCAGCACATCAATTTCCGTGGTACTACCGGGCATCAGAACATCCCGGTCTTTGGAAATGGGAGAGAAGCAGGTCAGCACGTTGTTGAGCGTTGCCTTGAAGCCCTTGATCGTGGTGCGTCCATCAATCGAGCCGGTAATAACGGCGGTGTTCAGCCCATATTTCTGCTTTACAAACGTACTCACATTGTCAAAAAGGTACTCTGCCGTATCCGAAAATGCAGAGAAAATCAGCACTTTTCTGTTGCCGGCATTGATCGGATGCTCAATTTTTTCAGACAGCAGCTGGAACAGTTCTTGCAGCTTTGTGTCATGCTGCGGCGTAATGTCTGCCACCATAAAGGTCAGCAGTTCCAGAATTTCTGCATCTTTCCGAAGCTCCGTGCGCCAGCTCTTCCAATCCATATCCGCAAGGTCGATTTTGACTTTCTTGCCGACGGTGAAAAAGCCAGTATTTTCATCGTCCATGTCAAAATCATCTCCGGTCATGTCGTACATATCCAGATCGGCATGGCCGGAGCGTTCAAACTGGTCAATGGACTGAATCGTACCATCAATCAGCTTCTTGATGCGCGTCAGGGTCAGCTGGAACGAGTGTACAGAGCTTTCCAGCCGTTTCAGCAGGTTAATACTCATCAACCTGCAAATGCCCTGCTCACGGCCTCTCTGGGTCAAATTCTCGCCCTTATTGTGCGTCAGCTCCTGATACTTCTGGATTTTACTTGCAAAGATATAGTTGGAGGGCATATAGACGCACAAGCTCAACTGTATCAGCTGCTCGTAAATCTCGTTGTAGTTGATGGCATTATTCAGGTCTGTCAGACATGGACGGACAGAGATCGGCTTCAATCGCTCCGGGAACTTTCCGATAGCGTTGGTGTTGTAGTACTTCTCGATATGCTTCCGAGAACGTGCGATGGTCACACTGTCCAGCAGCTCAAAGAAGTCGAAATCCAATGTCCGCAGCAGCGCATCCGTGGTTCTCTCTTCTGGTTTCAGCTTGCTCCATGCGTTAAAAGCTTTCTGCGCCTGCTTGAAGATGTCCTCAATGCTCTTTGAGGTGTTCAGCCTTTCATCCAGATACTCGGAGCTTCCCTCATAGGCAAGGGCGAGCTGATTTTTCAAATCCACAAAACGGTTGTTGACCGGCGTTGCCGAAAGCATCAGCACCTTGGTCTTAACTCCGGCACGGATCACCTTATCCATCAGACGCTGGTAACGGTTGTCCTGTGTCTTGCTATGAGTTCCGATTCCATTACGGAAATTGTGCGATTCATCAATGACGACCAGATCATAGTTGCCCCAGTTCAGGCGATCCAGATCGAGGCCATTCGATTTTCCGCCGCTTCTGGACAGATCTGTGTGGAACAGGACGTCATAGTTCAGCCGATCCGATGCAATCGGGTTGTTCACATAGTTGTCCTTGTAGGTGTTCCAGTTTTCCGCCAGCTTTTTGGGGCACAGCACAAGAACCGACTTGTTTCGGTTCTCATAATACTTTACGACAGCCAGTGCTGTAAAGGTCTTGCCAAGGCCAACACTGTCCGCAAGGATGCAGCCGTTGTACTTTTCCAGCTTATTGATGATGGCAAGCACCGCATCCTTCTGGAAGTCGTACAGCAGACTCCAGATTTTGCTCTGCTTGAAGCCGGTTGCCTCATTCGGCAGTTCGTCTTCTGAGATGTCGTCCAAAAACTCGCTGAATACATGATACAGCGTCATAAAATAGATGAACTCCGGGGAATTTTCAGCATAAGCCGTGCTGATATTCTCCAGAACTACATCTGTGACATCCTGCATTTTGTCCCGGTCGTTCCAAAGAGTATCAAACAGCTTCATGTACTGCTGTGCAAACGGAGCCTCCATGCAGTTGACCATGTTGTAGCTGTTATTTCCACGCTCACAGCCAATATCGACTGTCGTAAAGCCGCCAATCGGCATATAAGCGGTCTGTGCTGCACCGGAATCCACCGTCATGAAGCCAGCCATATTTTCGCCGGTGGTGTTCGATTTGAACGTTGCCTTTTTCCTGATCCAGTCTGCGCATTCCTTTGCGATGGCTCTCTGGGTCATCTCATTGCGCAGTTTGATTTCAAACTCTGTACCGTAAAGGCTTGTTTCCCGGGAAATGCGGGGAATGTAGAACTCCCGCTTCTGCTTTTCCGCCTTTTCCTTCACAAACGTAGGGGATGTAAAGATAAATTCAAACTCATCTATGGTTTCCAGCTGCTTCTTCAGCTCTTTATAGGCATACATCGAAAAGCAGGCTGCCGCAATAGACACCCTGCTACCTTTTTTGATTTCCACCCGCAGATCATCTCGAACGGTATTGGTGATGTTATCCAGAATTTTCATATCATCCACCGGTTTTATGCTTATCCACATTCTTTTATAGCCTTGACTATGAAGGCGCTCTTACAAAATTCCATTTCTATTATACCACCCACTTTTTCCCCTGTAAACGAAAAAGCTGACGGTGTGTAGCGTGCAGCATCCATCAGCTTTTCGTGATACAAAAATCGGCACCCACTTTTCAGCGAGTGCCGTTTTTGTTACCCTATAGTGCGCTTTGATTTTTGGCGTAAGTGGCGTAAGTTTGGCGTAAATCCGTTTTCGCACGCTCCAAAAATCAAGTGTTCATGCGGTTTTCAGGCAGTTATTAGTACATGCCGCCCATACCGCCCATGTCACCGCCTGCAGCAGCGGGTGCAGCAGGGGGCTCCGGCAGATCAGCGACCAAGCTTTCGGTGGTCAGCACCATCTCAGCGACGGAGGCTGCGTTCTCCAGAGCGGAACGGGTGACCTTGGTGGGGTCAACGATGCCAGCAGCGATCATATCGTCCACAAAGACCTCGTTCTGAGCATCAAAGCCGTAGTTGGGCTTGTTGGCAGAGATGATCTTGTCGATGATGACACTGCCTTCCAGACCGGCATTCTTAGCGATCTGGCGCAGAGGAGCTTCCAGAGCCTTCAGAACGATCTTGGCACCGGTGCGCTCGTCGCCTTCCAGCGTGTCGCACAGCTCACGCACAGCGGGGATCGCATTGATAGGAGCAGTGCCGCCGCCGGCAACAACGCCTTCCTGAACAGCAGCCTTGGTTGCGTTCAGAGCATCCTCGATGCGCAGCTTCTTGTCCTTCATCTCAACTTCGGTAGCAGCGCCGACCTTGATGACGGCCACGCCGCCAGCCAGCTTTGCCAGACGCTCCTGCAGCTTTTCACGGTCGAAATCGCTGGTAGCGGCCTCGATCTGGCTGCGGATCTGAGCGATGCGGGCTGCGATGGCATCCTTATCGCCTGCACCGCCAACGATGGTGGTGTTCTCCTTGGAGACCTTCACCTGACGGGCATGGCCCAGCATCTGGACGGTAGCATCCTTCAGCTCATAGCCCAGATCGGAGGAGATCACGGTGCCACCGGTCAGGGTTGCGATATCCTGCAGCATTTCCTTGCGGCGGTCACCAAAGCCGGGAGCCTTGACAGCGCAGACGTTCAGGGTGCCGCGCAGGCGGTTGACGATCAGAGTGGACAGAGCCTCGCCCTCAATGTCCTCAGCAACGATCAGCAGTTTCAGACCGTTCTGCATCACCTGCTCCAGCAGAGGGACCAGATCCTGAATCACGCTGATCTTCTTATCGGTAATCAGGATGGCGGCGTTGTCCAGATCAGCCACCATCTTGTCGGTATCGGTGACCATATACGGGGTGAGGTAGCCGCGGTCGAACTGCATGCCTTCCACGATCTCGTTGTAGGTCTCAGCGGTGGTCTTGTTCTCCTCAATGGTGATAACGCCATCGGAGGTGACCTTCTCCATAGCCTCGGCGATCAGACGGCCGATCTCGGGGTCGCCTGCAGAAATGGTGCCGACGCGGGCGATATCGTTGCTGTCCTTCACCTTCTGGCTGTGAGCCTTGATGGTCTCAACAGCCTTGGCAACAGCCTTGCTCATGCCGCGGCGGATATCCATGGGGTTTGCACCGGCGGTGACATTCTTCATGCCCTCGGTGACCATGGCCTGTGCCAGAACGGTTGCGGTGGTGGTGCCGTCGCCTGCTGCGTCGTTGGTCTTGGTAGCGACTTCACGCACCAGCTGTGCGCCCATGTTCTCGAACTCGTCCTTCAGCTCGATCTCCTTGGCAATGGTCACGCCATCGTTGGTGATGACCGGTGCACCGAACTTTTTGCTCAGCACCACATTGCGGCCCTTGGGGCCCAGGGTGATCTTAACGGTGTTTGCCAGGGTATCGATACCGGCACACAGTGCCTTGCGGGCATCCTCGCCCTGCTTGATCTGCTTAGCCATAATCAAATCGCTCCTTTAAAGCTCAATTTTCAAATATCAGAGGGGAAACCGCTCAGTCCTCAACGACTGCCAGGATATCGCCCTGACGGACGATGGTGCACTCTTCGCCGTCCACCTTGACCTCGGTACCGGAGTACTTGCTGGTGAGGACCTTGTCGCCGACCTTCACAGTCATCTTGACTTCCTTGCCGTCCACAACGCCGCCGGGGCCGACAGCGATGACCTCAGCCACCTGAGGCTTTTCCTTAGCACTGCCGGTCAGGATCAGACCGCCCTTGGTGGTCTCCTCAACCTCAACAGCCTTAATGACAACACGGTCTGCAAGAGGAATGATCTTCATAGTTCTTGCCCTCCTATAGTAAAAATATAATTTAAAACTTTGCTGTGTCCAAAGGGCCTCATGTTGGCTCTTTGATTCTTTAGCACTCCATTTCTCTGAGTGCTAAGTGTATTGTACTCATCTTGACCCGAAAAATCAAGACCTTTTTTGCTTCTTTTTGTTAAGATTTTGTGACTTTTCATTTTATTATCGTACCTACGCAATATTTATTCAAAAATGTACGAATAATGTACGTTCCGTCAACCTCTTACCCCGTTTTAGCACTCCACTCATGCTAAAAATAAAAGTCCCTGTAACTTTCGCTCACAGCTCCCACTCAGAGCCATAAACGATCGCTGCAGGGGCTTTCTTCATCTTACCGGTCACTCCATTTTGAATTATACAGACAGTTCCTGCCTTCGGTGAGTGCCAGATGAATTATTTTCAGGCAGTGCAGAAGAGACATTCAGCGTTGGATACGTGTGTGGATCACGTTTTCCGCTCCTGCCCTGCCCAAAATATCATTTTTACTTCCCGCTCTTTGCCTTCAGGCGGTCGTACTCCTTGTCGGCCGCAATAGCTTCCTTCGTAAAGGAGTTGTTCTTCCACCATGCGACCAGTGCCGCAATGGTCGTGATGCCAGCCGTCACCAGCTGCTCCACAGTGGTGCTCTCGATGGGCAGTGGGCTCTTGCCCATGGCGCTCAGCATCTGGTTGGTCAGAGCCAGCAGAAGAACGGCGGTGCGTGCAATGGTGCCTGCAGTAATGTTGAAATTCATATGTTGCTCCTTTCGTGTTCATATTCATGTACTTCGATGTCGGACATTCTGTGGTTCAACACCTGAATGTCTCTCTGGATAACCGGGATCTTCTCCGCAAAACCGTTGTGCTTGCGGACCTCCCGGGTCAGCTCCTCAATTTTGTATTCCATCACGGCATTGGAACGCGAGTTTGCGATCAGCACGCCGATCAGGGTCACAACACCGCTGAGGATGGCGGCAATGATGCTTTCCATCGGCGCTCACCCCTTCCATCGGCTCTTGGCTTTGCGCACGTCCACATGCACCCAGCCGTTGGCGCGTCCAAGACCGGGCGGGTAAATGCCGCAGCCACCGGCGTTGCCCAGCAGTTTGTCCGCGTAGGCATACACCCGCTCCACGCTGATGCCCTGCACCTGAATGTCTGCCGCCTTGCCGTACAGATGCTGACTGAACTTTGCGGCATTCTTCTGCTTTGCGTTCCAGCTTGCCGTGCGGAACCCACTCGTGATTGTCACAGGCTTGCCAAAGTGCGTCCGGATCTTCTCCAGCACCTCCACAAGCGCCGTGTCAATGAACACCGGGTCGCTGCCGTCACGGCAGTAGAACTCGCGCACCTTGAAATGCTCCGAGAGCTTTTCGTTTCCATTTTTCAAAATGGAGTACGCTTCCAAACTCAAATATCATCCTTCCTTTCATCTTCCAAGCCGGAATGCTCCTTCTACCCGTTTCAGTGGCTTTACCTCCACAGGCAGGGTATCTGCACACAGCATCGCCGCCACCGGCTTTGCTGCAGCATTCGCTGTGATCTTGATATTTCCCGTCACCGATGCCATTTTGATTTGTGCGCTCGCGCTGTCCTCTGCCATGACAACACAACTTCTGGTCACATCCGTGCCGCCCATCTCTACAGTCAGTTCCAGCATTTCCTTCTCGCTGTCGCCTACGTTGAACACATTTTGGTAGCTCATGCCGGCAACGATGCTCCCCACCGGGTTTGTCTCGCTCACGCCGTCCAGTGCCCGCTCAATGGTAAAGCTCTCGTAAGCGCCTACCGTCACGGCGCACTCGGCTTTCACACCGCCGCACTCTGCCGTCACCACCGCTGTGCCTTTCCGCAGGGCCAGAATGGTTCCATTTTGAGTAATTTTCACCACGTCCCGCGGTTTCGCGGTCACGTTCATCTTGCGGTAGAACGTATTCGTCGGCCCAACGCCCACCAGCAGCTGGTACTCCATGCCTCTGTTCAGCTTCAGGTCGTATACGTTCAGCGCCACGGCTTCAACCTTCAGGGTGTACATGGTCGGGTGCAAGTTGTACTCCAGCGTGATCTTCGAGTGCCCCTTGTCGCTTTTGAACTGGTCCACCCACAAGAGACCCGAATAATAATGGCTGGGATTGTCCTCCAGCGCAAACCGCACCCGCTGTCCCTTCAAGGTCTCGCAGATGGTCGTGTACGCGGTCTCCCAGTCCCAGCCAGCATAGTCGTTTTCGAGGTAGAACTCAATTTTTCCGGTACGGTCATCGTAGGTAGGACGGTTTGCAGGGGTACGGCTGTAGTCCAGTGCGCCGTCTCTGCCGGGCACAGTCACGAACTTTGTCCGCTCAATGGGCGGTGCGATCACCGGCCGCGAGGAAGGGATCAGCTTCCAGTCGTCCCAGGTGTCAATGTAGTTGTCGCCTACATTTATAATAAGAGAATGGTACATTGATCCTCCTCACTTGTTGATGTATCCAATGGTTGACTGGATCGCGTTCCACGCCTTGCCCGCCGTCGCAAAGTTGCCCGCCTGCAAAGACGAGAGCTTTGCCGTAGTTGCGCCAAAGGTAAAGTCTTTCTGGTCCAGCTCATGCAGCGGGATCACTTCCTTCGTGCAGGGCAGCCAGTCATCGATGCCGTGCGGTTCCGAGAGCACGTACGTCTCCTTCATAAAGTCCAGCCGGTCGGTATCCACGCCAATATCACACAGATCTGCAGCGTTGATCTGCACACTTCCGGTGAAACCGCTGTACTTTTTCAGCTCGTCCGTGGCCTTCTTCAAAAGGCTGTCTTCCGTGGAATCGGTCCCTTCCACCACAAGGACGCGCTGGCACAGGCCGTACTTCTTGATGGATTTTCCGTTGTACGCTTCCCGTGAGATGGGGTTCGTGGTCTCCCAGATGAGCCATCCGCTCTTGTACCAACCATATGCCTTCACCGAGTTCACGATGTCCCCAGCCTTGATGTAGTACGAAATGTCCAGCAGGTTCTTTCCAAGCTCGATCACCTGATCGGTCTTGTCGTTCAGTTTTGCCAGATAGTCCAGATATCTTGTGTAAACGCGCACGCCGTCCACCATTTTGATTTCTTTGCGCAGGCGCAGATATCCGCCGTACTTTCCGGTCAGGCTGTTCGTCAGTACGCTCCAGCAGTCGCTGATGGCCTTGGTCTCCTTGTCCGTGTCGCTTTCCGGCTTTTCTATGGTCACATTTCCGGGCAGGAACACCTTGCCTTCGCCCTTGAAGCCGACGTGTTCTTCCGGGTCGTCCTCCACGGTCAGCGCCAGTGCCAGCAGTTCGGCCGCCGTGTAGAACTTGTTCTCCACCCGACAGTCTCTGTCCTGCAAGTATCCAAACTCGCTCTCGCAGGTCACTTCCATGTCCAGTTCAAAGTTCTTTTCCATTTCGGTGATATAGCCCATAAAGATCTCGCGGCCGTCCTCTTCTATGCTGACTACCGGCTTTTTCAGCTCCAGCTTGTCGTAGAACGGGTTCGAGACGGGCACTGTAAAGGTAAATGAGCTGATCTCGTTGGCCTCCAGTGTCACTTCCGGGTCAAGGATCACCGGCGCATTCTCGTTGAACGGATCGTCCAGAATGTTTCGCTCTGTCCAGTAGTAGCTCTGTCCATCCGCCGTGCCTTTGATCTGCCCGATGTACACCACGTACCCGGATGAACGGATGCGGTTCACCTTGCAGCTTTTCCGGTTAGTGGTCCGGCCGTCGCTGGCTTCTACCGTCAGGATATAGTCGGCGTTCCAGTCAAAGCTTTCCAGCTCTTTCTGTGATATTTCAAACCGGTATACTCCATTTTGAATTGCCCTAAACGTCCTGTGCACTTCGCCGTTCAGCTTTTCGGTCACGGTAATGGTGTCGCCATCTGCGTCATAAACGCGGTATGGCAGCCCGAACTTTCCCCACCGCCCAAATACGCCGTTCATGCCAAAGTAGTTGCTCTGGATCTTCGGCCCGCTGTTGGCTGTCAGGCATCCATCATCGTCCACTGTGGCATTCTCATCCACGCAGAAACATACGAGAATATTCGAGCTGGAAACGCCCCACTGTTCCGTTGTCGTATCCCAGTAGGTGTTAATGTACCCAGGTGACCCGGGGTCGGCACCTCTGCCGTGCTTCACGTAAAGGCTCAGTGCCTCTCCGCGGGTGTTATCGCCATCCTCGTAGTTTTTAGTGCTTCGAGTGCTGAACACGTACGTCCACAAGTCATAGATGTTGCTTCCTTCGGTAATATCCGCCCTTCCGCCGCTCAGACTATCCTCAAAAAATCTTCGGATTCCCGTAAACAGCGCCGTATCTCCGCTGAAGTCTACCACCCTCGGCACAAAGAACCGCTGTTCTTCCAGCGTACCGCTCTCACTTGAACCATAATCATACCGGATCGTCACCGGCACGATGGTCTTCAGTGTGTCCTTACTCAGCCGTGCTGCGTAGGTGTTTTCCAGCCAGTTGCGCAGTGTCGGCTCGTTCTTCCACGAAACATCTTTCTCGTTGTTGCCCCACTTAACTGCGTCTTTCAGCAGGGTGGTGCGCATCAGCATGGTCTTACCCTTGCCGTTCAGGTCTTTTTCGTAGTTGTGCTGGGCCACCACAAACTCTGCTGCAACGCCGTCCTCGTACACTTTCAGGGTATCACCGGGGCTCAGTTCTTTGATGATCGCCATTTTCTCACTTCACTTTCGCTGCGGTCAGCCGTCCCATCCGGTCGTCGATGTAGCCAATGGCCTTTCTGCCGTTGATGGTCACGCTCATGCCCTTGATGCTCTCGGCCACGCCGTCCATGTGCCCGGCCAGTGCGTTGATGGCACGCAGCGTGTCCTCATTTCCGGCGCTCTTCAGTCCATTTTGAAGCTGCACTTCGGCATCGATCTTGTCTGCAAGGTTCCGGCTCACGTCTCCGTCAAGGCTCAGCGATTTTGTCGCCGCAAAGGCATTGTCGATCTCGTCCGCACCTTCCAGCACGTTGGTCAGGTCCACCACGGGCACGATCTGGGGCGTGTACTCGTAGTCGTCGCCCATCACCTTGCTGATGGTCCCAAGCGAACCCTTCGCAATATCCATGGCGTTCTCGGTCATGTCGCTCACGGCATCGTCCACAATGGGCGCATCTTCCTTCACGCCATCACTGATGCCCTTATCGATCTCCGAGCCAACGTCCTTTGCGCCGGTGGCCTTTTCCTTCTTCCGGCTGCTGATAAACCACGCAATACCGCCGATCAGTGCCGCGATGGCTGCAATAATGCCCACCACAATCAGCAGTTCCGGCAGCACCGCCAGTATGGAAGCACCCAGCCCGCCCAGTGCTTCGCCAATGCCGCCAACTGCCATTCCTGCACCGGCTCCTGTCGTTCCCAGCTGTCCCAGCATTGGCAGCAGTCCACTCAGGGAATTGCCGACATTTGCCGCGGCTGTCCCGATGTTGGCAAGCTTTCCAGCAAGGTCTCCATTTTGAATTCCGGAAAACAGCTTCAGCAGCATGTCTCCTGCCCCGCCGGTCAGCTGCTTTCCGGTGTCCGTAAACAACAGATCGATCAGTCCCGTTGCCGCCGAAATGATGGCACCAGCGTAGTCTCCCTGCATGGCGGATGCAATGGCCGAGACGAATTCCGTCCCGATCTCCATGCCTTCCTCGCTGAATGCTGCCTTGAATACGGTGCTCAGGGTGTTCGTCATCTCCTCGCCCATGGCTCCGGAGACCTTCGTCCACACCTCGCTGCATGCATTGCTGATGGGCACCCAGTTCTTCTGGATGGCATTGGCAAGCTTTACCACCGCGCTTTTGGCGCTGTCCTCAAGGCCCATGGCATCTGCCAGTGCCCCTGCAAAGCTCACCATAGAACTGCGGGAGGAGAGCAGCTGGTCTTTCAGGTCGTTCACATCGTCTTTGCTCAGTGGATTGCCATTCAGGTCTTTGCCGTCCGCCAGCTGCTGCTGGATGAGCCGGGTCTTTTCCAGCTCGGCATTCATGTTCTGCAGTGCCTCCACCGTGCCGAGGATGCTGGTAGTAATGCCCTGATACTTTGCTTTTCTTGCCTCAGCGCTGTTTTCGCCGTACTGCTCCACCGCCTGCTTGTAGGCGTCCTCACGGTCTTTCAGGCTGCCATCGCCGTAGATGCTGGTCAGCAGGTCCATGCGGCTCTGCATCCGGCTCTGTTCGTCCTTGATGATGGAAAGCTGCGCATCCAGCTTGTTCAGCGACTGCTTGGCAATATCATTTTGAAGCTGCAAACTCTCGGTCTGCGCATCCAGATAGTCGTTCCAGGCTTCCTTTGTGCGCAGGTCGCTTTCGCCGTATTCCTTCCGCAGGGTCTCCCACTGCTCTTTTGCCTTGGCTTCCTTCTTCTGCTTCAGTTCCAGCTCGTTCTTCTGGTACTCGGTCTCCCGGTCGATCTTGTCCAGCTTTGAGGCAGTGTTGCTGTTCTGGGCCGTCCAGAGGTTATACTCTTTTTCCAGTGTACCAAGGTCGGTGTCATACCGCTTCGTGATGTCTTCAAACAGGCCGGTGTACTGGTCTGCCTGCAATTTCGCAAGGCTGGTCTTTTCGCTCAGCAGGCTGGCGTAGGCTTCCTTGGTCTCGGTCTTGTCCGCGCCCCAGCGCTTCAGCATTTCGTCGTACTTTGCCTGTGCAATGGCCACCCGGTCGGTCTGGTTCGCAATTTCTGCCGCCGCGTTCTCCATCTTCTTCGCCAGCAGCGTGTCCTCATCCGCGCTGTATTGGTTCTCGGTCTGCCACAGCTCGTACTCGCTGTCCAGTGCTTCACGTGCCGCCTTGTTTGCTTCCAGCTTCGGCTTGTACTTTTCCTCGATCTGCTGGGCCACGGTCTTCTTCGTGCCGGAGCCGGAGGATTTTTTGGTCTTGCCAGTGGTTGTACCGCCAGAACCGGTGGGGCTCGTATCTCCAGACCCAAAAAGTGTTCCAAGAATATCTTCCGCAGCATCATCTGCCACGGTATTCGGAGTCACATTCCGGTACTTGCTGATCTCTTTTTCGTACCACTCGTCAAACCAGTCGTCTTTGGAACCAGTTCGGACGTTCTTCGCCGCGCTCAGTCCGTTATAGAAACTGCTGGCTGCATCGCTGCCTTTGTTGAACATCCAACTGTTCAAACCATCAAACGTACCGGAAAGTCCAGATTTTACATTTTCACCAAATACCTTGGTTCCAGCATTCAGCTTCGCAATAGATGCTGTTCCATTCAGTCCATTTATAAGACCCGGTGCAAACCACTGGCCGAGCTCCCTCATCCAGGTCGAAGGCGAATTGATTCCAAACGCATTCCGAAAGAAATCCTTCACCTTATTGCACAGAGTCTGAACACCGTTGTTTGCAATCTGCACTGAAGCTCCAGTATTCAGGCCATTAGCAAGTCCCTGAGACATATATTCTCCGATTTTGCCAAAGAAGCCCGAAATCGTGCCAAGCAAGCCGCCAAACAAGTTTATCGGATTGAGATGTTCCGAAAGCCATGCAACAATATTTCCCAGCAGTTCACTCAGTGCACCTTTGATGCCGCCTCCCTCACCGCCACCATCCCATGCCCATGCGATCAGATCGATAATGGTCTGGATCACTACAGTGCCCAGCGTAAACAAGGCCTGTCCAATAGGCTCACTGCACTGTACGATGACATTGCAAATGGCCACGATGAGCTGAGCAAGTGCATTGCCGATTGCAGGAACGGCCTGTGCAATTGCGTTGCATACCGCTACAATAATTTCAGCGATTGCAATAGCAATGCTTCCAGCTGCTGTTCCAAGCCCTGCGATTACTCCAGCGATAAAAACGCCAATTGCAGAGCCAAGCGTTCCAAGTGCCACGACAAGTGCTTCCATCCGAAGAGGCATTAGGCTTACTGCTGCCATCGTTCCAAGCAGCAATGCAAAGCTTCCTGCCAGCAAACTCAGAGCTGCAGAAACAGCAATGACGATTGGACCTGCAAGCGACATTGTTCCAACAGCAATCGCGAAAATGCCAAGTGCCCCACCAACTGCGAGTAATCCATGCCCGATCTCTTCAAGTGACATTTCGCCAAGAGATTTCAGCGGAGAAACGAGAGCATTCAACACAACCGACATAATAAGAAACGAGGTTGCACTGCCAAGAGAGCCTTTTACAAGAGTCAGTGCGACACCCATTTCAATCAGTCCGCCTGCCATTGCTGCCAGTGCCACGCCGATCTGACCAAGTGTCATGCCGCCGAGGTTTGCCAGAGCATTGGATAGAATCAGCAGTCCTCCGGACAAAATAGTTAAGGCAGTTGCTGTTGAAAGCACATGTTCTGCCGGGTTGGACAACATGCTGAAAACCGCAATTTCGCCAAGAATCGCACCCAGTACACCAATTCCATTCTGGAGTTCGTCTACTGGCATCTTGCTGAATGCTGACACTGATTTTTCCAACACACTCAGTGCTGCTGCCAGGATCAAAATTCCCACTGCTTTTCCTGCCGTCAGTCCGCCAAAATTACTCAGCCCCGAAAACGCAGCAACTTCCGCCAGCAGTCCTGCTACGGCAATAAGACCCTTCTCAATGCCATCCCAGCCAAGGTCAGCCAACTGTTCTACTGCTTCTGCAAGGACATGAACTGCCGCAGCCATTGCAAGCATACTCATGGCATGCTTAGCACCATCTTTTGCCCATTTTGAAATTGCAACTTGTGCAGCAACCAGTTCTGCCATCACCGCGCCCAATGCGATAACTGAAGTCAGAAGCTTTCCGGTTTCAATTTCAGAAATCTTCTTCAGCGCAGACGTAAGAATCAGAACACCTGCTGCCATAACGACCATTGAACTGGTGCCTTTGCCAACTTTTTTGGTTTTTTTCGCAATTTCGTCATAAATTGCAAGCGCCACAAGCAGTTCAGCAAACAGTGCAATCATCGCTCCCGTAGATGCAGCCAACCGTTCTGGCTTCACCATCGAAAGCACAACAAGTGACCCCGCAAGAATTGCCACAGCGGTCGAAATTGTCTTGAGCGTTTCTGCGTTCTTGTTGTTTTTCCATGCAGTGACAGCTTCTCCTAACTTGTTAAGAAGTTCTGCCACACCCCCGATTGTGTCTTTAACGGTAGAGCCGATATCTTTAAAAGCTTCCAGAAAGCCCTTAATGCCTGCAATGAGCCCGGCAATCATTCCAGCATTCGCAAAACCCCAAAGTGCGTTGCTATTCAGATTGCCAAAAGCACCGGATGCACCGCTTCCCAGTTCTTCAAAAATCTCCCCGATTTTATCAGCAAGCCATTTCAGCTTTGGTGTGATGAAAGAAATAAAATTTTCAAACCACTCGCCAAGGGTCTTTAACGGGTCGAACACGACAGAGACGTTATTCGATACATCAGTCAGTACCCCTGCAAAGGTCTGCATCCCTTCAGACACCTTTCCGATAATCCAGTGAATACCATCCAGTGTCGTCTTAAACGTCTTAGAGTTATTGACCGCATTGGCCATCTCAACCAAGCAATCGCCCAATGACGCGGTAATGCTTAAAAAGCCGCCAGCAAGTGGAGATACAGCATTGAATACCTCCCCCAGAACCTTACCAACGGTTAAAAGCACATTTTTCCAAACATTCAGCACAGCAAAAATACCACTGAATGTTCGTTCGATTTTATCGGCTGTCTCGTCACTGATGCTGAGCTTTGCAGTAAACTCGTCAATTGACTTTGCGATGTTGTAGATCTGATCGGCCGTGATGGGCGAGAATATCTTCTGCCAGGCACGTGCTACCGGCTCCACAACTTTTTCAAGTGCCTCAAAAACATTCCAAATGGACTCGATCAGATGCTCCCGACCGGAGAGCTCACCGATTTTCTTGGAGTAAATATCAAGATCCAGGCTACCGTCTGCAACCTTCTGGTTAACTTCCTCAAAGCTCTTTGCCAGAGACCTCACCTGAGCAGGATCGAGTTTTTTGGCTTTTAAATCATCGTCACTCAAAGCTCCCAGTACTGAAAGCTGCTTGTACGATTCTTTCAACCCATTTTGAAGCTGCTCAGCGGAAACACCTCCCTGCTGCAAAGCCTTGACAAAACTTCCGGCATCATCAATCTGTTTTTGACTGATTGAACCATTTGCAAGCATGACCTTTTCCAGCATCTGACTATAAAAGTCAGCACTGTCTCCCAGTGCGGTGCTCAACTGCTGCCAACCGGTATTCAGGCCTCCGGCCAACACGGTATTACGGGCTTCAGACGATTTGTTTATAAGATCTGAAAAGACGTCACTGAATCTTGTGAAAAGCTCTTTCGCCTCTTCAAAGTCACCAATAATCGTTTGCCAAGTCTGAGTCCATCCAGACTGCAGCGCTTCGGTCAAAGTATCTTTCAGCTGACTGAACGTTTTGACTTTTGTTGCAGCGTCATTTGCAGTCTTGCCCATCTCCATGATTTTCTTTATCTGCTCATCGGTGTATCCAATGGACTTCAAGGTTTCCTCATTGAGATCGCCAGTGAACTTCTGAAGAGTTTCAGTCAGAATAGACGAAGTCAGCCATCCCTTGGATAAGGTCTCACGGAAGGAACCTTCCTTTTTTATCATGCTATCAATGGCAATACCATGCACACGAGCGGTTTCTTTCAAGGCATCTTGAAACACCTGACCGCCCATACCAGCATTGACTACGGAGTTCCAATCCTGTAATTTCACAGTACCGGATGCGAGTGCCTGTGAGAGCTGATACATGGCTGTACTAGCCTGCTGGCTGGTCGAGCCAGATACAGCTGCAAGGTTTGCAATACCCTTAATAGCTGAAACGGAAGTATTCAAATCAACGCCTGCCGCTGTAAACGTACCAATGTTACGGGTCATTTCCGTAAAATTGTAAATCGTCAGGTCGGCATAGTGATTCAGCTCATCCAGTGCAGCATTGACTTGGTCCAACGTAGTGCCTTTGCTTGATGTATTGGCCAGAATCGTCTG
>UMEN01024203.1_pt1 | contig 70669 bp, 55 predicted proteins | sample 1964751 | NCBI WGS metagenome assembly UMEN01 (sample SAMEA4836020, study PRJEB28245) | human gut metagenome | biome: gut microbiome; material: fecal sample | place: Denmark | collected 2008
CACGACCCTGGGTCTTGGAACGCAGGTCGCCGATGTAGCCGAACATCTCGGACAGCGGGACCTTGGCGTCGATGACCTTGACGCCGACACCGTCGGTCATGGACTGGATGTTGCCACGGCGCTGGTTCAGATCGCCGATGACTTCGCCCATGTACTCTTCCGGCGTACGGACTTCGACCTTCATGATCGGTTCGAGAATGACCGGCTTGGCCTTCGGGGCAGCTTCCTTGAAGCACATGGAACCTGCGAGCTTGAAGGCCATTTCGGAGGAATCGACCGGGTGCATCTGGCCGTCAGTGACGGTGGCCTTGACGCCCACGACCGGGAAGCCGGCGAGAACACCGGACTCCATGGCCTCCTTGACACCGGCCTCGATGGGGCCGATGAATTCGGCGGAGATGTGGCCGCCGGTGACCTTATTCTCGAACTCGAAGGTCTTGCCCTCGGTGGTGTCGAGCGGCTCGAAGTTCATCAGGACCTTTGCGAACTGGCCGGAACCACCGGTCTGCTTCTTGTGGGTGTAGCCCTGGTCCATGACGGCCTTGCGGATGGTCTCGCGGTAGGCGACCTGCGGCTTGCCCTGGTTGCACTCAACCTTGAACTCGCGGCGCATACGGTCGACGATGATGTCGAGCTGGAGCTCGCCCATGCCGGCGATCAGGGTCTGGCCGGACTCTTCGTCGGTCGTGACCTGGAAGGTCGGATCCTCTTCGGCCAGCTTGGACAGGGCGATGCCCATCTTCTCCTGGTCGGCCTTGGTCTTCGGTTCGACGGCCACCTGGATCACAGGATCCGGGAAGGTCATGGAGTCGAGGGTGATCGGATCGTCGATGGCGCACAGGGTGTCACCGGTGGTCACGTTCTTCAGGCCCACGAAGGTGTAGATGTTACCGGCGTCAGCGCGGTCCATCGGGTTTTCCTTATCGGCGTGCATCTGGAAGATCTTGCCGATACGTTCCTTCTTCTCGCGGGTGGAGTCGAGCACGGAGTCGCCCGGCACAACGGAGCCGGAGTAGACGCGCACGAACACGAGCTTGCCGTAGAACGGGTGGGTGGAGATCTTGAAGACCAGAGCCGCGAACGGATCGGACTTGACCGGGTGACGGTCGATCTCGACGGACTCATCGCCAGGCTTGTAGCCCTTGATGGCCGGCACGTCTTCAGGAGACGGCAGGTAATCGACAACGCCGTCCAGCATCGGCTGAACGCCCTTGTCCTTGAAGGCGGAACCGCAGAAGATCGGGAAGGCTTCCTTGGCGATGGTGAGCTTACGCACGCCAGCGCGGATGTCTTCCTTGGACAGGTCGCCGTCCTCGAAGAACTTGTTCATGAGGTCGTCGTCGGCTTCGGCAGCGGCTTCCACGAGCTTCTCGTGGTACTCCTGAGCCTTGTCCTTGAGGTCGTCCGGGATTTCAGTGGTGTCGTACTTGGCGCCGAGCTCCTCGGTGCCGTTCCACACGTAAGCCTGCATCTCAACCAGGTCGACAACGCCAGTGAAGTCGTTCTCGGAACCAATCGGCAGCTGCATCACGATCGGAGTAGCACCCAGCTTCTCCTTGATGGTGTCGACGGAGTAGTAGAAGTTCGCGCCCAGCTTGTCCATCTTGTTGATGAAGCAGATACGCGGAACGCCGTACTTGTCAGCCTGACGCCACACGGTTTCGGACTGCGGCTCCACGCCTTCCTTGCCGTCGAACACGGCAACGGCACCATCGAGCACACGCAGGGAGCGCTCCACCTCGGCCGTGAAGTCCACGTGGCCAGGGGTATCGATGATGTTGATCTGGAACTTGTCCTTGGTGTCGTGGGACTGACGGCTCCAGAAGCAGGTGGTAGCAGCGGACTGGATGGTGATACCACGTTCCTGCTCCTGCGCCATGAAGTCCATGGTGGAGGCGCCGTCGTGGGTCTCGCCGATCTTGTAGTTCTTACCGGTGTAGAACAGAATACGCTCGGTAGTGGTGGTCTTGCCGGCATCAATGTGGGCCATGATGCCGATATTGCGGACGTCGTGGAGGTCCGAAATCTCTTCAGCCATCTTTTTCCTTAGTTTTACTCAGGGCGAGTGATTACCAGCGGTAATGAGCGAAGGCCTTGTTAGCCTCTGCCATCTTATGAGTATCCTCGCGGCGCTTGACAGAAGCACCGAGGCCGTTGGAGGCATCCAGGATCTCATTGGCGAGACGCTCAGCCATGGTCTTCTCACGACGGGCGCGGGAGAAGTCGGTCAGCCAGCGCAGCGACAGGGTGTTGGCGCGGTTCGGCTTGACCTCGACCGGCACCTGGTAGGTGGCGCCACCGACACGGCGGGAGCGAACCTCGAGGGACGGACGGATGTTGTCCAGGGCGCGCTTGAGCACAGCCACCGGCTCCTGGTCGGACTTCTCCTTGACCATATCGAGCGCGGAGTAGACGATGTCTTCGGCGATCGACTTCTTGCCGTCAAGCAGAATCTTGTTGATGAGCTGCGCCACCACGGTGGAACCGTAGATCGGATCGGGCAGCACGACGTGCTTCTTGGAAGGTCCCTTACGTGACATATCTCTTACTTCGCCTTCTTTGCTCCATACAGGGAACGACCCTGCTTACGGTCCTTGACACCCTGAGTATCGAGCGCGCCACGCACGATGTGGTAACGCACACCCGGGAGATCCTTCACACGGCCGCCGCGCACGAGCACGATGGAGTGCTCCTGCAGATTGTGGCCTTCGCCCGGAATGTAGGCGGTGACTTCGATGCCCGAGGACAGGCGCACACGAGCAACCTTACGCAGAGCCGAGTTCGGCTTCTTCGGGGTGGTGGTGTAAACACGGGTGCACACGCCGCGACGCAGCGGGCTGCCCTTCAGGGCCAAAGTCTTGGACTTCTTCGGCTTTGCCTGACGTCCCTTACGGACGAGCTGTTCAATAGTAGGCAACTTGAATTCTCCGATTCAGTGGTTTCTCTTGCTTTTGTGTGACCGCCGCACTGCACCCACACTTTTCAGCACACTCGCTTGGTATCCGCCTGTTGGCGGCACCCGACGAATCGGAAAAGATAGCCCAGTCCACCGGCCCGATGGCCTTCGCCCCTCCCGTCGGCGCATTACTGCGTGCGATCAGCGGTTTGAAGGATATCCCAGCATGCTCGCCTGTTACATAAGGCGTGCTGTTGGCACACACGAATATCTATATTACGATTCCTCCGGACAACGACGCGCCGAGCCACAACTCACTGGTTTGGGGACCTCCTGCGCCCCCGTACTTTTCCTCTCCTCCCAACGCAATATTCCAATGCGTCGCAAAACACACACCCAACTATTCTCCCAACGCAATATCCCCGGGAATGCGTCGCAAAAAGGGAACGCCACACAGCAGGTGCCCCCGCGGAGACTATGTCACACGGGGGCACCGCCAAGGAGGTTACATTATGTTTCTTTTCACCACATCCGCTTCTGTGTTATCTGTTTCCAGCACATCCTCGTGCTCTTCCATATCCGATGGGAACCTCTAGCGACCCGGCCTCTTTGCCGTATTACCTTGCCGCTTTCTGCATTACCAATTATAGCAAAACCGCCCTCGCGAAACGCCCGATACCTCAATCGGGAGTAAGCGGGAGCGGCTATGTTATGCGAGGTAGGAAAGGTGGATGACCGACTGACTGGAGTCGTGCCTTACCCGACCTTTCTCACCATTTCAGGATTTCAGGCATCGACCTTGGCGGCCTTATCGGCGTCGAACGGGTGGGCCGCTGAAACGGTGCTCTTGGCAGAGCCCTTCTCGCCATTGTCGGAATCCCAGTGGATCTCGTGCTTGTCATCGTGGTTGCGCCACCAGCTGGACAGGATAGAGCCGGAGATGTTGTGCCACACGGAGAAGAAGGTGGACGGCACGGCAGCGAGTGGGTTGGTTGCGAAGGAGGTCAGGGCCAGGGTTGCGCCCAGAGCGGAGTCCTGCATGCCGACTTCGAAGGTGATGGCCTTCTGCTGTGCGTAGCGGAAGCCCTTCGGGTAGATCTTGTACATCAGCTTGGAGAAGCCGAAGCCCAGCGAGTAGCCGCACAGGTTGTGCAGGATGACCACCGGGATGGCCACCAGGGAGCTGGCCACGAACAGCTTCGGACCGTTGGCGGCAACGACCACGCCGATGATAAGCAGAATAGCCACCTGAGAAACGATAGGCAGGGCGACCGTAACCTTCTCGATCTTCTTGCCGAAGATCATGTGGCAGATCACACCGAGGGCGATCGGGAAGAGCACCACCTTGACGGCGTTGAGGAACAGGGACTGAGTCGGCACGGACACGTACTGAGAAGCGAGCAGCTGCATCAGCAGCGGAATCATGAACGGGGCGCACAGGGTGGAGAGGATGCCGATGGAGACATCGAGGGCCACGTCACCACGGGACAGGTAGCTCATCACGTTGGAGGAGGTGCCAGACGGGCAGCAGCCGACGAGAATCACGCCCACGGCCAGCGGGCCGGACAGGTGGAAGATCGCGCACAGGGCCACGGCGATGAGCGGCATGATGATGAAATGAGCTACGGTGCCGACGATGACCATCAGCGGCTGGGTCAGGATGCGCTTGAAGTCGTCCAGCGTCAGGGTCAGGCCCATGCCGAACAGCACGATGCCCAGCATGTAGCCGGTGTACGCCTTGCCCCACAAGCTGGCGGCCGGCACGAAGTAGTTGAAGACGGCCCAGACGATGACGATGACCGTAAACCACTTGGTCAGCCAATCTGCAAAGGCTTTAACCTTTTCCATGGTGTTTCTCTTCCCTTGTTTGGTGTAGGTAACATCGCATGAAACTAGGCGGGTCGCGGTTGATATGAAACATAATGCTCACATTGCGAACACTCACGTAATCATTTCTGCAATCCCCGGTCGTACCATCACACCGTCGTGTGCCTTGACTTTTCATCAATCGCCGCACAAGACCCACTCATCCACATCCCGCCATCTGAGACAGCCCGCAGCCTGGCCCCAAGAATGAAACCGACCACTTGATTCCATCGCGACACACCGATGAGCACACATCCGCAAAGTTGTGTATAGTATTCACCTGTTGCGCGAATTCAGCTTGCTGAATACGGCACTATGGTGGCCATAGCTCAGTTGGTAGAGCATCTGATTGTGGTTCAGAAGGTCGCGCGTTCGAGCCGCGTTGGCCACCCCAGTAAAACCCTTCCGTTCGCGGAAGGGTTTTGTTTTTTCTCCCTGAATTCCCCGCTCCTGGGTTATAGGCCAAATAGGCATGCCGGGAACCACCGCGTTGTACACTCAGGGCATATCCAATTCACCGAACATAAGGACAAAAGGTCCGTCATGCTGTCTTTTGAGAACGATTACTCCCGCGCCGCCCATCCTGCGGTGCTTGAAGCCGTGGCTGAAGCCAACAACCATCTGTATTCGGGCTACGGGTCCGACGAACTGAGCGATCAGGCCAAGGCCAAGATCCGCGAGGCCTGCGGCCAGCCGGACGCGGATGTGTGGTTCCTCGTCGGCGGCACGCAGACCAACCAGGTCGTCATCGACACCATCACCCCGGCGTATGCAGGCGTGGTCGCGGTCGCCTCCGGCCATCCGAACGTGCACGAGGCCGGCGCCATCGAGTTCTCCGGGCACAAGGTGCTCACGATTCCCCAGCACAACGGCAAAATGGACCCGACCGAACTGGACGAGTTCTGCAAGACCTTCTATGCGGACGGCAACTACGAGCACATGGTGTTCCCGGGCTCCGTGTACGTCTCGCAAAGCACCGAATATGGCACCATCTACTCCAAGGCCGAGTTGCAGGCCATCGCCGATGTGGCGCACAAGTACGACATGCCGCTGTTCGTGGATGGCGCGCGACTCGGCTACGCGCTGACCGCCACCGGTTCAGACATGACGCTCGCGGATCTGGCGACCATCGCCGACGTGTTCTACATCGGCGGTACCAAGGTGGGTGCCCTGTTCGGCGAGGCCGTGGTGTTTACCAAGCACAACACGCCGAAGCACTTCTTGACCCTCATCAAGCAGCACGGTGCCTTGCTGGCCAAGGGCTTTGTGCTGGGCGCGCAGTTTGACGCTTTGTTCACTGACAACCTGTATTTCAAGATCGCCCGCAACGCCAATGAGGCGGCCGATCGTATTCGCGAGGCCCTGCGCGCCAAGGGCTACACGCTCACTTTCGAAGCGCCCACCAACCAGATTTTCGTGACGATGGATCAGCCGACTATCGACCGTCTGGAGCGCGAGGTCAAGCTCGGCTTTACCGAGAAGGCCGACGACACGCATACCGTGATGCGCATCTGCACCAGCTGGGCCACCACGCATGAAGAGGTCGATCAGCTTATTGAGTTGTTGTAAAACCCTTCGCTAATCTCTCCCTCCGTCATCGCTTCGCGATGCCACCTCCCTCATCAGAGGGAGGTTTTTTCGTAGCTCCCTCTGATGAGGGAGCTGGCCGCCGCAGGCGGACTGAGGGAAAGACCTCTCCGCAAACGAGAAGGCTCCTACTCCCCTATCGCCTTGCGTTCCATATCCACGAACTTGTGGACCGAGGCTTCCACGGAATAATGCGCCTTGGTGTATTCGGCGTATTTTTCGCCCCATTCGGCGCGCTCGGCCTGATGTGCAATCCACCAATCGATGCGTCGGGCCAACAGGGCCGCGTCCCGCACGGGGAACAACGACTCGTCGATCAGCGCGAACTGGCTGGCCGCCGACAGTTCGGACGCGGCGATCACCGGCACCAATCCGCACGCCATCGCCTCGATCACGCTCACCGATTCGATGTCGGCAATCGAACAATGCACGAACAAATCGCCCGAACGCAACAAATCGGGCATATCGGCGTGCTTGTGGAATCCGATATCGGCCTTGCGCGCCAGCAAACGCCCGGCGCGGAACTTGAGATACTGCTTGAGCGGCCCAGTACCGGCGATCACCAGCTGAATATCGCCGGCGTGCCGGGACATCGACACCGCCTTGATCAGCGTAATCTGATCTTTCTCGCTAGCCAGTCGGCCGGAAGCGATGACGCGGAACGGCACGGGAGCCGAGGCATCCGGATCGGCCGGCTTCTTCGGCGAATACACCGGTGAATAACCATTGGAAATCACGTGCAACTTGGCTTTATACCCGTGCGCGCGCAACAGGCTCGCGGTCATTTCGGTGGGCACATGGATGTGGTCAATGTGCTTGTACAGCCAGTGCTTGAACAGCCAGTACAGGAAGCTGGAAATACCGGGAATGCGACGTAGAGGGCCGGCCGAATACAGCACGTTCTCCGGCTGCAGGTGGAATCCGGCAGTCACGGGAATGCCCATTTGGTGGGCGACTTTAGCGGCACGACGGCCGAATTTGAACGGCATATAGATATGCACCACATCCACGCCTTGAAAGGCGGTGCGGAACAACGTGTCGCTGGGTTCGGCGAATTGCATGAGCTGCTTGGCGGCCACCCACGAGACGAGCGGCACCCTATTCACGCGCGCCGGATATTCGGGCGCCCCTATACCGACAAGCCTCACATGATGGCCTTGCCGCTCCAATTCTGCAGCCCATTGCAAGGCCGAATTGGAGGTGCCGTTGCCCTGATTGCCCACCGTATCGACCACAAGAGCGATAGTCAGCGGACGATCAATGCTCTCTTCAATCCCGTTTTCGCGCATTGCCTCATCCTAAACCACCGCGCTGCAATGGCGTCGGCCGCGCTGCCTGAACGCGTATGAAATGGTATGGGCTGCCGCATTTTGCCCAATATTGAATCACGCGCTCCGCAGCGCACGTCGCCGAATCCGAGCCCCGCATAGGCGAAATCATCGCGGCATGGCAGAATGTGGGTATGACTGAGAACGCCGTAAATACTGCCGTGACTTCCACCTCCTCTCCCGCAATTCCCGCCGAGACTTCCGCCGTCTCCCCCGCAACTCGCGCAGCCAACCGCCCGCTGGGCACACCGCTGGGCAAGCACCCCACCCGCGTGCTGTTTTTGGGCGCTGGTGAGCTGGGCAAGGAAGTGGCCATCGAGCTCATGCGACTGGGCGCGTGGGTGTGCGCCGCTGACTCGTATGCCGGCGCTCCGGCCCAGCAGGTGGCGCATGAATATCGCGCGTTGGATATGGCGAATGCCGCCGAATTGCAGGCATTGTTCGATGAAATCAAGCCGGACATCATCGTGCCCGAGGTAGAGGCCATCGCCACCGATGTGCTGGCCGGTACTGCGGCCGCGGGCGCCCAGGTGGTGCCGAGCGCCGAAATCGCCGCGATTTGCATGGACCGCGAGCGCCTGCGCGTACTGGCCCACGAAGAATTGGGCTTGCCGACTACACCGTATCGTTTTGCCGGCTCGCTGGAAGAGCTGCGCGCCGGAGCTTCGGAAGTCGGCTATCCGTGCGTGGTCAAGCCGGTGATGAGCTCGTCTGGTCACGGCCAGTCGGTGGTGCGTTCCGCCGACGCCATCGATGCCGCTTGGACCGAAGCGCAGGAGGGCCGCCGCGCCGCCGATGAGGGCGATGTGTCGCGCGTGATCGTTGAGGCGCTTGCTCCGCTGGAGCGTGAGCTGACGGTACTGACTGTTTCTTCGTCCGCCGGCATTGTGACGTGCGCGCCGATCGGCCAACGTCAGGAGTCCGGCGATTACCGCGAGTCCTGGCAGCCGGCTACCGAACCCGATGGTGAGGCCGAGCGGGCGCGCGACATCGCACGTACCGCCGTTGAAGGCTTGGTGGCCAAGGCTCAGGCGGCCGGCGAAACCGGTTGGGGCGTATTCGGCGTGGAACTGTTCGTGCTCACCGACGGCTCGATTCTGTTCAACGAGGTCTCCCCCCGTCCGCACGATACCGGTATGGTGACAATGGCCTCCCAGCGTCTGAGCGAGTTCGCGCTGCACGCCCGCGCGATTCTCGGCCTGCCGATCACCCCCGAGCATGTGTCGCTCACGATTCCGGCCGGCTCGGTGGCGGCAAGCCATGCGATTGTGGTGGCCGGCGACGGTGAGGTCGAGTTCACCGATGTGGCCGCTGCTCTGGCCGAACCCGGCACGGACCTGCGCATTTTTGCCAAGCCCGAAGTGCATGGCCACCGCCGCATGGCCGTGGCACTGGCCGTCGGCGAGTCCGAAGCCGACGCCCGTGCCAAGGCCGGCCTCGTGGCCGATGCGTTGACGATTACCGTGGAGTAGTCCACGGCCTGATCAGCTCAGCATGGCCTCAATATTATTGCCGTCCGGGTCGTGGATGAACGATCATGACGAACCTCCTTGTACCATTTCGTCACTCCCATTATCGTGTGTATATGGCCGAAGAGTCATGTTTCGTCTATTGACGAACATCTGAGTATTCACACGCGCTTCTGCAGATACCTTCATGCCGGAAGGCTACACGACCGGAGACGAGCTGATCGTACTGGCCAATGACGGCCGCCTCCGCCATCCCAACAGCGTATGGCCGTTCGATGCAGCGACGTATGATGCGCCGGCCGCATCGTAGCGTCATGCTGAGTGTTGTTGTAGCCCTCGATTGGTACCCTTTTACCGTTAGTTCACCCAGAAATTCCACTCCTGAAAGGTGAGTCATGGAGAAGCTGGAAAAGCTCTACGAGGGCAAGGCCAAGCAACTGTACGCAACCGACGATCCCGAGGTTCTGTGGGTCGAATACAAGAACACCGCCACCGCTGGCGATGGTGAAAAGAAGGAAGACTTCACCGGCAAGGGCCGTCTGAACAACCTCATCACCACCATCATCTTCGACCTGCTCAAGAAGCGCGGCATCGACAGCCACCTTATCAAGCGAGTGGACGACACCGGCCAGCTGGTGCGCAAGGTGAACATGTTCCCGTTGGAGATCGTGCTGCGCAACGTGGCCGCCGGCCACTTCTGCTCCCGTCTGGGCGTGGAGGAAGGCCTGCCGCTCAAGGAGCCGGTACTTGAGTACTTCCTGAAGAACGATGATCTGCACGATCCGTTCGTCAACGACGATGACCTGGTGGCCCTCGGCGTATGCACTCGCGAGGATCTCGCCGAGATCGCCCCGCTGGCCCGCAAGATTAACGAGGCCCTGATCGAGATCTTCGCCAAGATCGACGTCAAGCTGGTCGACTTCAAGATCGAAATGGGCCGCGCCACCGACGGCACGCTGCTGTTGGCCGACGAGATCACCCCGGATTCCTGCCGTCTGTGGGACCAGAAGGACCACTCCGGCAAGGTCGAGCACCTTGACAAGGACCTGTTCCGCCGTGGTCTCGGCAGCATCATCCCGGCCTACGAAGAGATCGAGGAGCGCCTCGCCGAACTCGCCAAGTCCGAAGGCATCGAAGTCGCCGAGTAATGCATTATCTGGCTCCCCTCTCGAGGGGAGCCAATTGTCTTTAATTTCAAGAAAGGATTTCCATGGTTTTTCGCGTGTACGTGGAAAAGAAGCCCGGCTTTGATGTCGAAGCCCAGCAGCTTGCGGGCGAACTGCGCACGATCCTCGGACTGACCGGCCTCAAGGCCCTGCGCATCGTGAACCGCTATGACGTCGAAGGCATCTCCCAGGAGCTGTTCGACCAGACCGTGCCCACCGTGTTCAGCGAGCCTCAGGTGGACAATGTGGCCTACGACCTGCCCGACTTCGCCGGCGCCAAGGTCTTCGCCACCGAGTTCCTGCCCGGCCAGTTCGACCAGCGCGCCGACTCCGCCGCCGAATGCATCCAGCTCATCTCCCAGGGCGAGCGCCCGACCGTCCGCTCCGCCAAGCTGTACGCGCTGGAAGGCGACCTGACCGACGCCGACGTGGACACCATCAAGCATTACGTGATCAACCCGGTCGAGGCCCGCGAGGCCAGCCTGGAGACCAAGGAAACCCTGAAGACCCAGGTGCCGGTGCCCGGCAAGGTCGAGACCATCGCCGGTTTCAACGAGATGGACGCCGAAGCCGGCCAGAAGTTCATCGACGAGCGCGGTCTGGCCATGGATCTGGCCGACCTCGAATTCTGCCAGAAGTACTTCAGCGAGGAGAGCCGCGAGCCCACCATCACCGAAATCAAGGTGATCGACACCTACTGGTCCGACCACTGCCGTCACACCACGTTCGGCACCGAGCTGGACGAAGTGACCATCGATGACGCCACCGTCAAGGCCGCCTTCGAGCGTTACCTGGCGATGCGCCACGAGCTCGGCCGTGACGCCAAGCCCGTCTGCCTCATGGACATGGGCACCATCGGCGCCAAGTGGCTCAAGAAGAACGGTGTCCTGACCGGCCTTGACGAGTCCGAGGAAATCAACGCCTGCACCGTCAAGGTCAAGGTTGACGTGAACGGCCACGACGAGGACTGGCTGTTCCTGTTCAAGAACGAGACCCACAACCACCCCACCGAAATCGAACCGTTCGGTGGCGCGGCCACCTGCATCGGCGGCTGCATCCGCGATCCTCTGTCCGGCCGCTCCTACGTGTATCAGGCGATGCGCGTCACCGGCGCCGCGGACCCGACCGTGCCGGTCTCCGAGACGCTGGAAGGCAAGCTCCCCCAGCGCAAGCTCGTGACCACCGCCGCCGCCGGCTACAGCTCCTACGGCAACCAGATCGGTCTGGCCACCGGTCAGGTCGACGAGATCTACCACCCCGGCTACGTGGCCAAGCGCATGGAGGTGGGTGCGGTCGTGGCCGCCACCCCGGCCGACCATGTGCGCCGCGAAACCCCGGCCCCTGGCGACAAAATCATCCTGCTGGGCGGCCGCACCGGCCGTGACGGCATCGGCGGTGCCACCGGTTCGTCCAAGGCGCATAACGTGGAATCGCTCGAACTCGACGGCGCCGAAGTGCAGAAGGGTAACGCTCCGGTGGAGCGCAAGCTGCAGCGTCTGTTCCGCCGCGGCGATGCCTGCCGTCTGATCAAGCGCTGCAACGACTTCGGCGCGGGTGGCGTGTCCGTGGCGGTCGGCGAGTTGGCCGACGGCCTGTTCGTGGACCTCAACACCGTGCCCAAGAAATACGAGGGCCTGGACGGCACCGAGCTGGCCATCTCCGAATCCCAGGAGCGCATGGCCGTGGACGTGGCCGCCGAGGACGTGGACGAGTTCCTGGCCTACGCCCGCGAAGAGAACCTCGAAGCCACGGTGATTGCCACCGTGACCGAGGACCCGCGCATGGTGATGACCTGGAACGGCGACAAGATCGTGAATCTGTCCCGTGAGTTCCTGGCCTCCAACGGCGCTTCCAAGCACCAGACCGTGCATGTCGAGGAACAGCAGTCCTACGAGACCCCGTGGGGCGAGGGCACGCTGGCCGAACGCATGAACAAGCTGGTCACCGACATCAACGTGGCCTCCAACAAGGGCCTTTCGGAGCGCTTCGACTCCACCATCGGCGCGGGCACCGTGCTCATGCCGTTCGGCGGCAAGCGTCAGCTCACCCCGAACATGGCCATGGTCGCCAAGCTGCCGGTGTTCGGCGAGACCACCACCGCTTCGGCGATGGCGTGGGGCTTCAACCCGTACATCATGTCCAAGAACCAGTTCACCGGCGCCTACCTGTCCGTGGTCGAGTCGCTGGCCAAGCTGGTCGCGGCCGGCTTCGAGCATGAGAAGGCCTACCTGAGCTTCCAGGAGTACTTCGAGAAGCTGCGCGACGAGCCGGAACGCTGGGGCAAGCCGGCGGCCGCCGTACTCGGCGCGCTGATGGCCCAGGTGGACCTGGGCGCCGGCGCCATCGGCGGCAAGGACTCCATGTCCGGTTCGTTCGAGGATCTCGACGTGCCGCCGACGCTGATCTCCTTCGCCGTGGCCGTGGGCAACATGAAGCGCGCCACCTCCCCTGAATTCAAGGACGCCGATCACCGTATCGTACGCATCGCGCCGCGCTACCTGGCCGACGGTCTGACCCCGGACAAGGATGCGCTGCTTGAGGTGTTCTCCGTGATCGAGGAGCTCACCGACTTCCACGATGCCCTGGCCGTCTCTACGCCGGGCTATGGCGCCACCGCCGAAGCCCTGTTCAAGATGACGCTCGGCAACCGCATCGGCGTGACCCTGAACAACAGCATCGCCGTGGACGACCTGTTCACCCCGGCATACGGTTCGTTCATCGTCGAGCTGGCGGACGATGCCAAGCTTCCGGCCGTCTCCAATTTGGTCGAGATCGGCGAAATCGGCACCACCACCTCCGAGTACGTGTTCAAGGCCGCCGGCGAGACGCTGGACCTGGACGCTGTGCAGGAAGCTTGGGAGTCCGGCATCGAATCCGTGTTCCCGTACCGTTCCAAGGGCGAGGACAAGGGCGCGACCGTCGAGACCATCGACTTCCACGCGCCGAAGAAGACCGTGTACGTCGGCTCTTCCGTGGCCAAGCCGCATGTGGTGATCCCGGTGTTCCCGGGCAACAACTGCGAGTACGATTCCGCCGCCGCCTTCGAGCGTGCCGGCGCCGATGTGACCACACTGATCGTCAACAACCTGACGCCGGCCGCCGTCGCCGAATCCACGCAGGCGTTGGTCGACGAGATCAACAAGAGCCAGATCGTGATGATCCCAGGCGGCTTCTCCGGCGGCGACGAGCCGGACGGTTCCGCCAAGTTCATCACCGCGTTCTTCCGTGCGCCGGCCGTCACCGAGGCCGTGCGTGACCTGCTGAAGAACCGCGATGGTCTGATGCTCGGCATCTGCAACGGCTTCCAGGCGCTCGTCAAGCTGGGTCTGGTGCCGTACGGCGACATCGTGCCGATGACCGACGCCTGCCCGACGCTGACCTTCAACACCATCGGCCGCCACCAGAGCCGACTGGTCCGCACGCGCGTGGCCTCCGACCTCTCCCCGTGGCTGTCCAAGACTTCGGTCGGCGACATTCACACCGTGGCCATCTCCCACGGCGAGGGCCGCTTCGTGGCCTCCGACGAGGTGCTCGCCCAGCTCAGGGCCAACGGCCAGATCGCCACGCAGTACGTGGACGAGACCGGCACCCCCGGCATGGACCTGGATGTGAACCCGAACGGCTCGCTGCTCGCCATCGAGGGCATCACCAGCCCGGACGGCCGCGTGTTTGGCAAGATGGGTCACTCGGAGCGTTCCGGCAACGGCCTGTACGTCAACGTGCCCGGCAACAAGTACCAGCCGATCTTCGAGGCCGGCGTGGAATACTTCGCCGCCTGATAATCGGCGCGTATCGCGTCTGATACGGCACACAGGGAAGGAACTCTCGGGTTCCTTCCCTTTTTTGTTCATGCCGGTCATGGGCTAAGGTTGGGGTGTTCGCACTACCGAATCCGCCGCTGAAAGGACCTGTCGTCATGCCGATCAACGAGGCATTGTTCGCCGCGATGAAGGCCGCCAGCTACATCAAGCCCAACGCGGGCAAGTCGTACAAATTGCAGCGCGTGGCGGAAGAGCTTATCGCCAAGCAGGCACCCGACAATCCGAAATGCCGTGTCGAGGACGCCTTCGCGCCTATGGCGGATGGATATGCCGTACCATTGCGAGTGTTCACGCCGCTGGTCGCCTATGGAGCGCCCCTGCCCGAAGCCCTGGAGGAATCTTCCGCCAATGGCACGCCCGTGGCCTCGGCAATATCCGCGATTCTGCCCGCCGTATTACCCAAAGTCCTACCCAAAATACTCATCAAGGAAAGCACGTCGAGCGGCAACGCCGACGGTATTTCCGGCAATGCCAACACGGAACTTCCCTCAGTCACGCCGCGTGGCACGATCCTGTTTTTCCACGGTGGCGGTTGGACCACAGGCGGCATCAACCTGTACACGCAGGCTTGCGCGCATATGGCCGTACGTCTGCAACGCCGTGTGATCTCAGTCGAGTACCGGCTGGCTCCTGAATACCGCTTCCCTACTGCTGTTGAGGATTGCTATGAGGTAGCCCGGCAGCTGTTTGCTGGGGAATTGCCGATTTCTGGGGTGGGTGGTTCTGTTGATGTTGATCACCCCCAGTCGGCTGCGCCGACAGCCCCCGCCGGCGGGGGCGATATATCTGCGACAATCCCAGCACCGGATCCCGACAGCATCGTGCTGTTTGGCGACAGCGCGGGCGGCAATCTTGCGGCCGCCGTCTCGCTCATGGCCCGCGACCGCGGCGAGTTCATGCCGCGCACGCAGATGCTGCTTTACCCGGTAGTCGGCAACGATTACAATCCCGAGACCAGCCCGTTCGAATCGGTGCGGACCAACGGCACCGACTACATCCTCACCGCACAGGACATGGCCGACTACATCGACATGTACCGTTCGTCCGTGGCCGATCTGACCAATCCGTATTTCGCGCCGCTCACCGCGCACGACCTGAGCAATCAGCCGCGCACGCTGGTGTTGTCCGCCGAATACTGCCCGCTCAGAGACGAGGACGAAGCGTACGCCCGTCGCCTGCAATTGGTGAACGACAACGTCTCCTGTTACCGAATTCACGATGGCATCCACGGCTACCTGCTCAATACGTCGGCCGTGGGACTGGTGGCCACCACCTACCGAATCATCGAGCATTTCCTCGACGGCACACCGCTGGAACCAGCTCCCGGCACCGGCACCACCGCCAACGCACCGGAGGGAGGCGACGCGTGGCAAGACGTACTTGGTACCGACTAGACAACATCGGCAAGTTCTACTCCTCCCAGGCTGGCCGCTCCTCGCAGACCGTGTTCCGCTATTCGGCCGAGCTGGCGGACGGCATCGATCCGGACATCCTGCAGCACGCGCTCGACCATGCCATCGCCCAGTTCCCGAGCTTCAACGTGCACCTGCTCAACGGCATGTTCTGGCATTACCTCGAACAGTCAGACGGCCGGCCGCTGGTGGAGCCGGAACATCTGCCGATATGCTCGCGACTGCATTACGGGCCCAAAAGCATGCTGTTCCGCGTAAGCTATTTCCGCAATCGTGTCAATCTCGAGGTCTCGCACATCATTTCGGACGGTCGCGGCGCCATCAACCTGTTCAAGTCGCTGCTGCACGCCTACATCGCCGAGCGATACGACGTGCCGGGCGTGCCTTCGGATTACGACGGTTCGGATAGCGACAAAGCCGAAAACAGCTTCGACAAATACTACGAGAAAGACAAGGCCGGCGCTGCGCCAGGCACGAAGATCTACCGGCTGGCCGGCCCCATCGACCGGGCCGCGCCTACGTTCATGGAATACCACGTCAGCGCCAGCAAGGTGCTTGGTGCAGCGCATCAGTGCGGAGTGAGTCTCACCTCCTACCTCATCGCCGCGATACTGTGCGCGATTCGCGACGTCATGCCCTCGCGCGCCCGCAATCGCGCGATTCGCGTGGATATTCCGGTCGACTTGCGCGCCTTCTTCAGGTCGGAGACCGTGCGCAACTTCTACGGCATGACTTACGTGGCGTACACGCCGGCCGAAATCGAAGCCGATGAGGACTCCGCGAAAACTTCCGCAACAAGCCCAGACGCAGCCGGCGACGGCCAGCAGTCCGCCGCCCGCACCGCGCACGGCAACGGTATGGGTGGATTGCTGACCGATGAGCCGTTGGCCGACATCGCCCGCCATGTGCAGGAGCAGCTCGGCCATGCCACCAGTCGCGAGCGCGTCGAATCGCATATGAACCGCATGATTGCGCTGGAAAAGAATCCGGTGCTGCGTCTTGCGCCCTCCCCTGCCAAGGACTGGGTGCTGGAGCTGGCCCGGTTCATCGCCGACCGCGAGACCACGACCACCGTCTCGAACCTTGGCCGAGTCACCTTGGACGAACGACTCGCGCGCCATGTACGTTCGGTGAGCTTCCTCACCACACCGGCCAGCCTGAATTTCACGGTCTGCTCGTTCGGCGACGACCTGAGCATCGGCATCTCCACCATCTACCATGATCTGAACGTCATCAAGAACCTGTGTCGGATTCTCGCCGCGCAGGGCATCAGCGGCCGTATGAACATCGCTGGCGTGCATGTGGAGAAAGGAGCGTCGGCATGAAGCATTGCGATGCCTGCACCGTCGATTTCACCGGCGATATGGCCCGTTGCCCGCTCTGCCAGAACGAATTGCGCGGCGAGGCCTCCCCCGCCGCATTCCCCGCGCAGCAGATCTATCTGCGTCCGAGGCGTTTGGCGGTGGAAATCATCACGTTTGTAACCGGCGCGATTTTGCTGCTGCATGGCTTCTTCAGCTATCTGTTTTCGTGGCCGATACCGATTGCCAGTGCATCGGCGGCCGCGCTGATCATCAGCGTGCTGTTCATCAATAGTGCGATTCTGCACGTGCCGCGGCCGCTTCGCCTCATGTTTCGATATTTCTATATCATGCTGGCGATTGCGCTGGTCTGGTTTGTGGCGACGATGAATCATGTCGTCACCATGTTCGTCATACCGATCACGTGTCTGGTTTCGCTGGTCTTTGACGTGGTGCTGCTTATCGTGCTGCGGGCCAAGGCCATTGACGAGTACGCCAAGTATCTGGCGTTCGACATCGTCGCTGGTCTGATGCCTCTGACGTTCATTCCGCTCGGCTGGGCTCCGTGGGATGTACTGGTGATGGTCAGCGGGCTGGTCTCCCTGCTGGTGCTGCTCGGCCTGCTCGTCTTCGCCCGCCGTCAGCTCTTCTCGGAATTCGGCAAACAGTTCTCGGCGTAAGTTGACTGATATTGACGTTTAATAGTGATGGCCCACAGGAAGATTCCCTATGGGCCATCACTATCTGTTGTGTATGGATACGCTTAATCGTCTACTTCATAGTGGTCGACAGACGCCTTCACCTGCGCCGCATCGACATCACTGCCGGTTTCGAATTTTACCTTTTCTCCTGCAGGCCAAGCATTAGTACTGGCGTATACTTCGGCAGCCTTCACGCCATCGGCATCGTATAGAGCCAATATCAAGTTGACGGTACCGAAATCGATTCCGCTGGTGTTTTCGATGACGGCTGAGTATGTGTAGTAGCCATATCCGTCATCAGTTTTCTCGAAAGTCGCAGAGGCAATCAGATTATTCAGCGCGTCTTCCGTTTCCGTCTTTTTCTTGACGGACGAACCGTTGGCAACGATATCATTCAATGAATCTTGATATTTACCGTCTACCGTGAGCTTGTAATTATCGACAAAATCCTTGAGCAATGCCGAACGCTTATCGTATACCTTGGTCCATTCGGTGCGGTAATCCGAGCTGAGATAGGAATAATCCTCGTTCACTTTTTGTGAATCCTCAAGCAGGTTGATATAAGTAATGACTTTCTCCTGTAACTTCGAATCCTTGAACTGCCGTTCTTTCAAAGGCTTATCGTTATCGATTTCAGCCTGAACAGCATCTTTGACATGTTTGACGGAATCGGTATCTTTCTTCTGCTCATATTGAGCGATGACATCTGAACGCTTCTGATACCCTTTCGCGATTATGGACATCGCCTCATCATCCGCATAGTCTGGGCCATCATCCTTTTGAGTGTTACCGCAGCCTGCAGCACCAACGATGAACACCAAACTAACGACCGCTGCAAGTACCGTCTTACCCACGTTTCGTACATAGGAAATCATAAGAGTCCTCTCAATTCCTTGTTTTTCCTATGACGCTACTGCATAACCTCCAAGAATAAATCAGTTCCCAACTGATTTTTGACGATAAATAATTGACCTTGCTATACCATAAAAAAAGCGCTGCTACTCATGCCTCATAGCATGAGTAACAGCGCTTGGTAACGATGTAGACTATTTTTTCGGCTCTGTTGTGTGGACATTCACCGTATACGAGTCCATTTCTGCAATAGGTGAATACATCTTTTCAATCACCGTTTTTGCCTGCTCATTAGCACTCTTCAACAAATCCCCCTTATTCAGTTTCTTTTCTGACTGCGCTTTGGCATCTTTCAAGGCATCTGCTGCATCTAAAACTCCATTGCCGTTAAACAGCGAAGATTCCTCATCAAAGAATTTCAATGAATCCGGGTCCACCGAAACTGACTGGATGGTAGGCGCTGGCAGCGTGATATCGATGGTTCGATTATGCTTATTGACATCAATATCAGCCTTACTCAGATCGACGCCGGCACGGGCCTCAAACGTATAGAACATCACAAATGATTTTTTATTGAGAAGAGCAATGTTGCCTTCCTTATACTCTTCAAAACCAAAATCGGTTTCCTTGGCCGTAGTAAGATCCTGAATCTTTTCCAACTGCCTGGCCACAACCGAATTGGTCAGAGTCGCCTGAGGATGCAGCATATTGTCAACTGCCCGATACCCAAATACCGCAACAATTGCGCAAACGACGACTAAAACACCAACAAGAATGACCTGTGCCTTCACTGGCAATTTCTTCCACATTTTTTTCATTATAGATCCTTCTTCTCTTTGAGGCAAGAGAACATTAACGGTCCTCCCTCCCCCGGACTGTTTTCAAGACCAAACGGCATAACATGGGGCCTATGAGCGAACATGTGGAGCATGGGCTTGGGCCGGTGTGGGATGGTGAGTCCCGGGTTTTGATTTTTGGGATCGATGCCGAGTCCGAAATCCCGAGCGGCGGTGTACAGCCGAGGTGAGCATCCGCGAGAGCGGCAGCAGGTAGAGGAAGGTCGCGGCGGCCAGGCTGAGCGTGGGCGCGTTGATGGTGGCAAGCGGCACGGCACCGGCGATCGACCAAGGAATCAGCGGAGCGATCACCACGGCACTGTCTTCCAAATCGATAGCTTGTGCGGAGCGTTCGGATTCGTCGTCGCCGTACAGCCCACCGCACAACTGGTGAGTGAGCATGATGGTGAGGGTCTGGTTGCAGGCGAGCGCCGCCGCGCAAGTCGCGGTAATCATGGTGGCACCACATGCGCCGAGGCGATGGCCGAGCATCTCGATGGTCTGTTGCAACCGAGCAAGCATCCGCGTCTCGGCAAAAATGCCGGCGTAGGCGGAGGAGATGCAGACAATGGCCATTACAGTAAGCATGGAGAGGATGCCGCCGCCGTCCAGGAGTGCGGCCACCTGCGGATTTTGCGCATGGTAACCGAAAATAAGCAGCCGCAACAGTTCCGCCCATTCCATGTGCTGCACGCCCACGCATATCGCGACCGAGGCGGCAATGCTGGCGAGCATAAGCAGCCGAACGTCCACATGCAGCAACGCCAACACGATGACCAGTAATGCTGGAACTAGGGTAAGCCAATGCAAATCGAAGGCCGATGAGAACAATCCGCCGATATCGGTTATGCTGCTTGCGTTGGTTGAAACAGCCGCACTAGCCGAGCCAGCCGTAGCAGCCGCACTAGCCGCACCAAATCCGGAACCACCGCTCGCGCACAGCCACTCCACCACCGCAGCCGCAACGTATACCACACAACTCAGTACAAACGGCACCGCACCCGTGCGCAGCATGCGGGCAATAGTATTGAACAGGTTCGTATGCGTAAGCTGTTTGACCAGCAAGGCACTGGTGGAAACCGGCGAACAACGATCGCCCACATAGACGCCCGCAAGAATCGCGCCACCGAGCATCACCGGGTTCGCCTGCATCGACAATCCCAACGACATGCAGATGGTGCCCATAGTCGCCGCACTGGCGAACGACGACCCGACCAGCACCGACATCGCCGAGCACAGTAGAAACGACAGCGGAATCACCGTGGCGGCGTGAATCACCGCGGTCGAATGGGCCACGATGAAGGCGATGGTCCCGCTGGCCCGCCACAGCGAGGTCAGTACGCCGATGAGCACGAAGGCCACCACCACGGTCCCCGCGGACCGTACGCTGCCGGCCGCACGGCTCGCCATCGCGCGCAACGAGCACCGGCGAACCAGCCCATACCCCATGAACAGCAGCACACCAACGAACAGCGCGGGAATAATCGACCAGCCGAGGGCGACGCTGGCAAACAGCACCGCACAGAACAGCAACATCGTGCCCGCTTCCAGCATGCGATCTTCTCCCTCTTCTGGCTACAGCCTCATCTCAGATTCCATCTCATGACCCGCAGTCGCAAACATCAACGCTATTCGCACGAGCCATGACTCAAGATAACAGGAGATTCTACGACGAACGTATGGTACTGGTTATTGCGCAATCATTATGGCTGGATTTAGTCACCACCGGAACCGCGAACAGCCAGACTAATATTGCCAACGATTCCGCCATCCCCAACACGATTCCAAATGAACGCGCCATTGCTTCAGGCGATCTATCTTCGTTGGCACACTGCCCGTTTTTGCTGGGCAATCCGCAGGACATCGATGGCCGCATTGCCGATCTGCTGTTCCGCCGTGCCGGTTTTGAGCCGAAAGTCACAGCCCGTTCGGATAACGTACTGACTCTGCTGGAACTGTGCCATTACGGCATGGGTGCCTGCCTATGCCCGGAGCGGTTCCTGCCAGCGCTGCTTGACGGCGAACGGCTGCGCACCTTGCGTGTGCTGGATTGCGGGCCGGAGACCGAATACGCCATCCGATTCGGCGTTTCGGCCACACCATACCGCTGGAGCGTCATTGATGATTTCATTCGTTGCGCCCGCGAAGTCACCACCGGCGTGTCGCAATAGCCGCCAACTTGCGTTCAAGTGGGGTTGAACTGTTTTAATCGAATTGTTAGCGTTCGCGGCCGGCCATGAAGAGACGACGGTGACGATTGATTATCAAGGAGCACACATGAAGTATCGCAGCGTTGGCAAGTCGGGACTGAAGATCAGCGAGGTCGCACTGGGCAGCTGGGTCACGGATCTCAAGGGCACGGCGGCCGAGGATGTGGCCAAGGAGACCGTGAAGCTCGCCTACGATTCCGGCGTCAACTTCTTCGACTGCGCGGACGCCTATTCTGGCGGCGCGGCCGAACGATTCCTTGGCAAGACGCTGAAGCAGTACCCGCGTAAGGAACTGGTCATTTCCAGCAAGGTCTACTTCCCCACCGGCGAAGGCGTGAACGACCGCGGCCTGTCCCGCAAGCACATTTTCGAGAGCATCGACCAGACGCTGAAGAACATGCAGACCGATTATCTGGACATGTACTTCTGCCACCGTTTTGACGAGACCACCGACCTTACCGAGACCTTGCGCGCGATGAGCGACCTGGTCGCCCAGGGCAAGGTGCTGTACTATGGCGTTTCCGAGGAGTGGGGTTCGGCTCGCCTTGAAGAGGCCCAGCGCATCATCGACCGCTACAACCTGTACCCGATCACCGTGGTTCAGCCGCAGTACAACCTGAACGACCGTTACATCGAGCATGAGATCATGGGCACCTGCCGCAAGCTCGGCATCGGTATCACCACGTTCTCCCCGCTCGCGCAGGGTCTGCTGACCGGCAAGTACCGCAAGGGCCTGCCGCTGCCGGCCGGCTCGCGCGCCACGTGGCAGTCCGACCACCAGATCAACGATCTGCTGACCGATGAGAACCTCGACAAGGTCGAGCAGCTGCGCAAGGTGGCCGACGAGCTCGGCACGAACCTGCCGGTGCTTTCCATGGCATGGATCCTGCAGCACCCGGAGATCAGCTGTGTGATCGCCGGCGCCTCCAAGCCCAGCCAACTGGAGAACAACATGAAGGCCGCGGGCTTTGTGATTCCGGCTGACGCGATGGCCGAAATCGACAAGATCACCGGCTTCCACCGCTTCGAACGTCACGTGGGCTGACGAATCTGAGACTTCCTCCAACGGGAGCGATTGTCAAGCGCCGAAATCGGTATCGCCTTGGGCTTCGGCCTGAGCGATGGCGGTTTCGGCGTTTTTTGCTGTTTGCTCGATGACTTGGTTGTAGCCGGTCAGGGCCGCGAACGGCATGAACTGCGCGGCCCGCTGGTGGCGGGACATGTGCGGATGCTTGCGCGACTGATGGTGTGGCAGGTTGATGATGTCGTCGTATGCACGGGTCTCTTGCAGGGTCATGCGCGATGGCCTCCGATCTGACGGTTGCGGTCCTGACCGGTGGCGCCGTCTTCCATGTCCATGGCTTTGATGACGGCGTTGCGGCCGAATTTACGTTTCACATCCAGCAGCGCACGCTGGATATCATGCTCTCCATCTTTTTCGCTGGTGGAATCGGATCCATACGATTGGGCCTCGTCATCACCGAACAAGTCGAGCTGTTCATAGCGTTTGCCGGCGGCCAGCTCCTCCGGAGTGGCCACATCATCGGCGATGACGGTCAACCGCCTCACAAGCAAGCGTGAATCCACAATGCGCTCGTACAACATCGTCATGGCCTCACGAATACGTGCCGACGACGAGGTGAAATCACCCAAACCAATCGACCCGACCGCGCTCTTGGGCACCTTGCGCCCAAATCGGTCGATGGTCACCGGCCCTTGATAGCTTTTCGCTGCCCGCTCAGCGGCACGTTTCATCGCATAATCAGCGCACGAATCGAGCTTTGACGAATCAAGACTGCCGATGTCATAGCCGACGGCGAGCGTCAGTCGGTTCGTCAGCACGCTTTTATCGACCAGATCGAGGGCCAGCGCATCGGCCATCTCCTTGGTGATCAGCCGGGCCGTGGCATAGTCGGCGGGGCCGGTGAGCACCTGCCCACTGCTAATGCTGTGCGCACCTGGCTCATAGGATCGGATATCCGCGATTTCGCACGGCTCCCAGCCCCACGCATGGTCGATGAGCAGTTCGGCATTGACACCGAACATGCGATACAGCAGGTCTTCGTTGTAGTAATCCGAAGCACGACCCACCGAGCATCGGGCGATATCGCCCATGGTCATCAGTCCGGCATGCTCGAGCTTCTTGGCATAGCCGCGCCCAACCCGCCAAAAATCGGTGAGCGGACGATGATCCCAAAGCAGCCGACGATATGACATTTCATTCAGTTCGGCCACGCGCACGCCGTCCTTGTCGGCGGGCATGTGCTTGGCGACGATATCCATGGCGACTTTGGCCAGATACATGTTGGAGCCGATGCCGGCAGTGGCGGTGATGCCGGTTTTGGTGAGGATTTCGCGCACGATGGTTCGCGCCATCGCATGCGGCCCCATACCCAGCGAGCGCAGATATGGCGTGGCGTCGATGAACACCTCGTCAATCGAGTAGACATGGATGTGCTCGGGTGCGGCGTATTTGAGGTAGATGCCATATATTTGCCCGCTGATTTCCAGATAGTGCGCCATGCGCGGCTTGGCGATGACCATCGAGGCTTTGAGTCTCGGCGAGCGTTCCAGGTCGTATGCATCGCAGGACTCCCCGATTAATCGGCCGCCGGGAGCATGGACCGCGCGCTCGATGTTGACTCCATTCAGGCGCTGTTTTACCTCGAATAGCCGCGCACGACCGGGAATGCCATAGTTCTTCAGCGAGGGTGAGACCGCCAAACATATTGTCTTATCGGTGCGGGTTTCATCGGCCACCACCAGATGCGTGGTCAACGGGTCGAGTCCGCGCGCCACGCACTCCACCGAGGCATAGAAGGACTTGAGATCAATGGCAATATAGGTATGCTCGCGTTGCGTCGATACCGTTCCGCTGCCCATCGCCATCACCTCCTTACCACCGCTGGCCCGACCAGCATATCAACACAGTCGAACATTTGTTCGATGCAACATGCCTGTTCGAAGCTGCCGAAGTCGACGCACGCAACGCGCCCAAGCACGCTCTTCACCCACGCCACACGCGCAGCGGCAGAGCAGCGGCATGCATGCGTACCATGGGGAATATGAAGAAAAGCATTACAGCAGACAGCGATTTTGCAGCGTGGGCGGCAGCCCGATCCCAGAAGACGAATCGATCACTGGCAGGAGCCCGACTCGCGATTCCGGAGCCGCAGAAGCATGCCGAAATCAAGTCTCAGGCCCAGCAATGGGGCATGACCGTCGAAGATGCCACGATGACCGACGAGCACAACGAGGAATTCCTATGCGACGGCACACAAAGCATCGATTCCATCACCGATATGCGCAAGGCAAGCGGACTGGAGGCAATGGAGTACGCGGAACAGCACATGCCGGTATTACGCGACACCATGGATAGCCTCACCACTCGCGTCGATTTCTCAGGCATTCGTATTGCCGTCTGTCTGATACTGGAGCCAAAGACCGCGATTCTGCTGCGCAAGCTTAAGGCCGCCGGCGCAATCGTCGGCGTATATTGCGGCCCGGATTCCACGGATCCCCGAGTGGCGGAACAGCTGCGCCGGGAAGGAATCACGGTCGAATCCAGCCGAGACTGGACCGCGGAACAGGCGCACGAGGCGGCCCTGCACCTGCTGGACGAAATACAGCCGGACATCATCATCGACGATGGTGCCAGCTTCGCCCGTCTCGCTTCGCTCGAACGCCCCGAACTCACGGCGAACCTCATTGGAGTGGCCGAGGAAACGACCAGCGGCGTACGCGCGTTCCAGCAGATGCAGGAAGCGGGAGCCCTCACCTACCCGGTCGTAGCCGTTAACGACAGTGTGCTGAAAACCGGATTCGACAACGCCCACGGCACTGGGGAGACATGCGTGACCACCATGCAGCGCATTCTCGGCGAGCATGCATTCGACGGTAAGAACGTCACCGTCATCGGCTACGGCCCGGTCGGCCAAGGCTTCGCACGGCGCATTCGCGCGCTTGGCGCCGAAGTCACCATCTGCGATATCGATCCAGTGGCTTCACTCAAAGCGGTGTTCGACGGCTTCGCCGCACAAGACATTGACGAGGCACTCCCTTGCGCGGATATGGTGGTGTCCGCCACTGGCGTGAGACATACGGTCACACTTGAGCACATGCGCGCAATGCACGAGGGCGCGGCGCTCGCAGTGATCGGCGGCATCGCCAACGAAATCGCCTTGGACGAGGTAAGCGACTTCACCCCACAGGTCAACAGGGACACCGTGCAACTCAATGTTCCCGACGGACCAACGCTCACGCTAATCGCCGACGGCGATGGCGTGAACTACACGGTGGGAGGCGGCAATCCAATCGAGATCATGGATCTGAGCTTCGCCGTACAGGCCAGCGCCGTCGCATATCTTCTGGAACATCGAGGCACACTGGATCACACGCTTATCAGACTTGACGCAGCGACCGACCAGCGCATCGCCGCCAGCGCGCTCAAGGCGCGCGGATACCGAGCCAGCCATGCCGTGGAGGACAACGGCTACAATTGGCGACTGACCAGATTCGCGGAAAACGACCGAGAGAACGCCGACCGATAGCCATAGACACGGCACCGAACACAACGCAGCGAGGAGAATATGACCGACAACACCTGGCCGACCGTCGATACCGAGCTTATCGATGATGTGACACTGTATTCCGCCAAACTCATCATCCCCGTGACGGGCCCCGTCATCATCGATGGCGCAGTTGCCATACATGGCGACCGCGTGGTTCATGTAGGCAAACGCCGCTGGGTGCTGAAGGCGCTGAAGCAGGAAATGACGGCTCACGGCACCATCCATGAACGGCATTGGGATGGGGTGCTCACCCCCGGATTGATCAACGCGCACACTCATCTGCAGTACAGCGGCATGGTGCAGGTCGGGCAAGGCACCTACGATCGGTTCCGCGCCTGGGAACTGGCATTCAACGAGGTGTACGCCGAGGCGCAGAAGACCCAGCCATGGAAGCAGTGGGCCGAGGACGGCGCTCGCCAGATGGTCGAATCGGGAACGACGGCCGCCGCAGACATCGTCACCGATTTGGACGCCGCCGGCGCGCTGGCTTCGCAGGGCATGCACGGTATCGCTTATTGGGAGGTAATGGGCTGGCACAACGCCGAATGGATGGAAAAGGGCCGCACTGAGCTCATCCGGCAGTTGCGCCGGATGAACGAGGAGCAGCTGCCAAACCTCGGCATCAGCCCGCATGCTCCGTATACGCTGGAGTCCGAACCGTTCGTTGATCTTCCAGACATTGCTCGTCAGCTGAACATGCGACTGCATATCCATCTGGCGGAGACCCCGCTCGAGGCCGGCACTTATCCGCCGGTGCTCACCACTTATTCGGCGGCCGACTGGAGTGACCACGATTGGGAAAGCTACCGGCAGCTCAAGGAAGTGGGCAAAGGCGCCTCCGCCATCCAGTTCGTCGATCAGCTTGGCTCGCTTGGACCGGATGTGCACATTGCACACGGCGTGTGGGCCAATGGCGAGGATCGGCGTATTCTACGTCAGCGCGGCGTGGGCGTGGCCTTGTGCCCCCGATCGAATCGCATTACCAACACCGGCAAAGATGCACCGGTGCGCGAATACCTCGAGGAAGGCAATCTGGTAAGCGTGGGCACCGATTCGCTCTCCAGCACGCCGACCCTCGATCTGCTTGATGATGTGTCGATGCTTTACGACCTGGCCCGCGAACAAGGCTATGCCAGCGACGATCTGACACATCGCCTGATTCGTATGATGACGCTGGGCGGCGCCGCCTCCATGGGCATGCACGTGGGCCGCAACCGCATTGGACAAATTAACGCGGGCGCATTGGCTGATTTCGCGTTCTTCGACATCCCCGTCGACACATCATCTCCGGCCGGCATCGAAGAAACGCTGGAAACACTGGTGAGGCACGGCGCAGGCACGAACCGAGCCACGGTGATATCCGGGCGCGAAGCCTACAACAACGCCTGGTGACACCGCTGACCTGACCTGATATCAAGAAGCCAAAAACCAGCAAACCCGCCAAGAACAGGAGATCTCATTATGAGCGTCGCTTTGCAAGACATGAGTCCATACGCCCGGTCCATAGTGGAACGCCTTGGACTGGAAACCCACCCCGAAGGCGGCTGGTACACGCGTGACTGGCAATCCCCGCACACGGATGAGGTCTCAAGCCGACCGCTATCGTCACTGATTTACTTCCTGCTGCCCGAGGGAGATGCCAGCGCCTGGCATAAGGTCGATGCGGATGAGGTCTGGCTGTGGCATGGCCCGGCATCGGTCAAACTGGAGCTCGGCGGCAGCGACGAGACTCCGGAATCCGACGAATCCAAGCGAACCGTAATCACCTTGGGTTCCGGCATCACCACCGATCAGGCCGACGTAACCGTATCGGGACATGCGGTCGTACCGGCTGGCGTCTGGCAGCGCACAGTGCCAGGCCAGGGCGATGCGCTGGTCTCCTGTGTGGTCAGTCCGGGATTCGTATTCGACGGCTTCACACTCGAACAGTGAACGCCATTTCGCTCTGCGCCAATATGAGATATCCGTCCGCTTACGCGCCAGATTGCGCGGCTCTAGTCGGCCATAAGCAATGGCGATAGCCAGCATCCGAAAATATCGATGTTTTGTAACCCAATAGCCATACAATTGGCGCGAATGCATCAAGCACGGTTTGAACCGTGTGCATGACGAACACTTGAGGAGAGGAAACCCATGTTCAATAAGCGACACATCGTCCGTACCATTGCGGCCACCGTCAGCATCCTGGCTCTGTCGTTCACCGCAGCCTGCGGTTCCGGCCAGTCCACCGCATCCAATTCCACCGATTCGGACGACATCACCCAGCAGACGTACAAGCCGGGCAAGCTGACCATCGCCACCGGACAGCCGGCCTACGAGCCGTGGGTTATGAACGACAAGCCGGAAAGCGGTGAGGGCTACGAGGCGGCCGTCGCCTACGCAGTGGCCGACAAGCTCGGTTTCAAGAAGAGCGACGTGGTGTGGACCCGCACCGCATTCGACACCGCCATCGCTCCCGGCGCCAAGGACTGGGATTTCAACATCCAGCAGTTCGGCATCACCGACGAGCGCAAGAAGGCCGTTGACTTCTCGTCCAGCTACTACAACGACAGCCAGTCCGTCGTGGTCAAGAAAGACAGCAAGTTCGCCAACGCCACCAAGGTATCCGATCTGAAGGATGCGACCGTGGGCGTCATGGTCGGCACCCTTGCCTACGACTACGCCAAGGCGAACATCAAGGACGACATCCAGACGTTCAATGATGATGCCGCACTGGCTCAGGCACTTGACGCCGGTCAGATCGACGTACTGGTCACCAGCACCGTGGAATGCGTGTACATGGTGCAGTCCGAGCAGGTCAAGGACTCCAAGGTGCTCGGCCGTCTGCCTGACTCCGAAGACAAGAGCGGCATGGGCATCGTGCTGCCGAAGGATTCCAAGCTGACTGCAGCCGTGACCAAGGCAGTGGATGACCTGAACGCCGACGGCACCATCAAGAAGCTTCAGGACAAGTGGCTGGCCGAGTACACCACCGACCTGACCGAACTGAAGAAGTAAGTGAAGTAGGCTTACATCATAAGGTCACAACACCTTGGCCGGGCGCTGCGGGAATTTTCCTGTGGCACCCGGCCATCCCGGCATTCAGGAAGCGAGCGACATTCATCACATGACCGCAGCACCAACCGAAACCAGGCAGCACAATGCCCCTGACGGACACGAGGTAAGTCAGGTCGAGCTCGAACGACGCCAATATCGTGTTCATCAGCAAATTCAATCGACGATTACCAGTCTGATCAGCACCATTGTGTTCGTGGTGGTCATCGTCATCGGCTTGAAGCTCTCCCCCGGCTGGCCACGAGTCAAGGAGACCTTCTTCTCCGGCGAATACTTCGTCAAATCGTTTCCCCATGTGCTTGACGGCCTATGGCTCAACATCCGCGTTCTGCTCGTCGCAGTGGTCGGCGTGGCGATTCTGAGCACGCTGATCGCGCTGGTGCGCACCAGCCGCTCCCCTATTCTGTTCCCGCTGCGTATCCTGGCATTGATCTACACGACTGTGATGCGCGGCGTGCCTATTATCGTCGTGCTGTATCTAATCGGTTTCGGCATTCCCGGCCTAGGCTTGTTCGGCCGTATCGATCCCTCGGTACTCGGCACCATTGCAGTGGTAATGGGATACAGCGCCTACGTCTCCGAGGTGCTGCGTGCCGGTTTTAACGACGTACATCCTTCTCAGCGAGCCTCGGCCCGCTCGTTGGGCCTGACCTCCGGCCAGACGACCCGACTGATCGTCATTCCTCAGGCATTGCGCAAAGTGGCGCCCGCACTGATGAATGACTTCATCTCCATGCAAAAGGACGTCGGCCTGATTTCCGTGCTGGGTGCGGTGGATGCCGTGCGCGCCGCACAGATCGACGTGGCCAGCACCTACAACTTCACGCCGTATGTGGTCGCCAGCCTGCTGTTCATCCTGATGAGCGTGCCGTTCATCCTGCTGAACGACTGGTACACGGAACGTCTGCGTAAGCGCGAACTCAGCGGAGGAACGGTATGAGCGAAATGACCAATATCACCACCGAGGCGAGTGACTCCCCCGTGAGCAACAAGACGGTGCTGCGTCTTGATGACGTGCGCAAATCCTTTGGAAACACGCAGGTGCTGCGTGGCATTTCCTTTGACATTCACCAACATGAGGTGGTGGCTTTGCTGGGGCCTTCCGGTTCAGGCAAATCCACATTGATGAAATGCGTCAACCTGCTTGAACAGGTCGATGACGGCCAGATTTGGCTGGGCAATACCGATATCACCGACCCGCGTGCCGACCAGGACAAGATTCGCGCACGTATCGGCGTGGTGTTCCAGCAGTTCAACCTCTTCCCCCACATGTCGGTGCTCAGGAACGTGACCCTTGCCGCAATCAAGGTTCACCACTGGAGCAAGGATCGCGCCGAAACCCGCGCTATGGAACTGCTTGAACGCATCGGCATGCGCGATAAAGCCAGTGCCTACCCCGATCAGCTCTCTGGCGGCCAGCAGCAGCGCGTGGCGATTGCGCGCGCACTGATGACCGACCCGGAACTGCTGCTGCTTGACGAGATCACATCCGCTCTTGATCCAATGCTGGTCGGCGAAGTGCTCAACATGGTTGCCGAGTTAAAGGCCCAAGGCACCACAATCCTCATGGCCACGCACGAAATGAGCTTCGCCCACGAAGCGGCCGACCGCATCGTACTGCTCCGTCACGGCGTCATCGCCGAGAACGGCACACCCGCCGAGGTGATGGACGAGTCGCAGGATCCCGAGACCATCGAGTTCTTCAGCCATTTCAGGCACTGAGACGAAGCCGAAAAAACAAGCACCGGATTCATACGACGAAAGGCTCCGACGGATAATACCGTCGGAGCCTTTCAAATTGCGTTGACGAAAGTCAACCGATCACGTCACACCGACAATTCGGTATCACGCTTGAGCACAAAGTGGAGCACCAGGTAATGCGGCGGTGAACAGGTAAGAGGTATCCATGCCTCCAACCTACCCGCCGGCATCACCCCACACCACAATCACCCACCACAAACAGCGAAAGGCCAAAATCCTAAGCCACTATTCATACTTGACTGATCTGGTGCTTAAACCGCGTCCGCAAACCCCAACAAATTCCACCACCCCACAACACGCGATGTAGCCGCCGATTGGTAGGGTTGATAGATAGTTAATCCCCTGTTTGAAAAAGGAGCTTTGGCTTGTCGGCTGAACTCGAAGACATTCACGAGGAATGTGGCATCTTCGGCGTGTGGGGCCACCCTGACGCCGCCCGACTTACCTATTTCGGCCTGCACGCGCTGCAGCATCGCGGTCAGGAAGGCGCCGGCATCGTCTCCAACGATAACGGTCATCTCATCGGTCATCGCGGACTCGGCCTGCTCACCCAGGTGTTCGGCGATGAGCGCGAAATCGAACGACTGAAGGGCAATTGCGCCATCGGCCACGTGCGTTACGCAACGGCCGGCTCGGGCACCACGGACAACATCCAGCCGTTCATCTTCCGCTTCCATGACGGCGACGTGGCTCTGTGCCATAACGGCAACCTGACGAACTGCCCGTCACTGCGCCGCAAGCTTGAAGACGAAGGCGCCATCTTCCATTCGAACTCCGACACCGAAGTGCTGATGCACTTGATTCGCCGTTCGATGCAGCGCACCTTTATGGACAAGCTCAAGGAAGCGCTCAACACGGTGCATGGCGGTTTCGCCTACCTGCTGATGACCGAAGACGCCATGATCGGCGCACTCGACCCGAACGGCTTCCGCCCGCTCTCCCTCGGCAAGATGAAGAACGGCGCCTACGTGCTCGCCTCCGAAACCTGCGCACTGGATGTCGTCGGCGCCGAGCTGGTGCGCAACATTCGCCCGGGTGAAATCGTGGTGGTCAACGATCACGGCTACAAGATCGTGCAGTACACCAACAACACGCAGCTGGCCATCTGCTCGATGGAGTACATCTACTTCGCCCGCCCGGATTCCGATATCTATGGCGTCAACGTGCACTCCGCCCGCAAGCGCATGGGCGCACGTCTCGCCGCCGAATCCCCGGTGGAGGCCGATATGGTTATCGGCGTGCCGAACTCCTCATTGTCCGCCGCATCCGGCTATGCGGAAGCAGCAGGCCTGCCCAACGAAATGGGTCTAATCAAAAACCAGTATGTGGCCCGCACCTTCATTCAGCCCACGCAAGAACTGCGCGAGCAGGGTGTGCGTATGAAGCTCTCTGCTGTGCGCAGCGTGGTTAAAGGCAAGCGCGTTATCGTTATCGATGATTCCATCGTGCGCGGCACCACGTCCAAGCGCATCGTGCAGCTGCTCAAGGAAGCCGGCGCCGCTGAAGTGCATATGCGCATCAGCTCCCCGCCGCTGAAGTACCCCTGCTTCTATGGCATCGATATCTCCACCACCAAGGAACTCATCGCAGCCAAGATGAGCGTGGAGGAAATCCGTGAATACATCGGCGCGGATTCCTTGGCCTACCTTTCGCTCGACGGTCTGGTCGAATCCATCGGACTGAACGCCGACGCCCCATACGGTGGCCTGTGCGTCGCCTACTTCAACGGCGACTACCCCACTGCGCTCGACGACTACGAGGCCGACTTCCTGAAGTCCCTCACGCCCGAGGACCGTGTGCGTCTGCCTGAATTCGCGCTGTACAAGAGCAAGTACATCGGCAACGAGTACAACACCGTGCAGCCGGATGCCGAATAGCTCACCACCAATCCACTCAATAACAATTCTTTGAACCAGAGGCGCTTGCCTCCCCTCAGTCGGCTTTGCCGACAGCTCCCCTCCAGAGGGGAGCCAAAATAAGTAGAAAGGCCAACCAAATGCCAAAAGCATATGAGAACGCCGGCGTGAGCGTCGAAGCCGGGTACGAAGTCGTCAAGCGCATCAAGTCGCACGTGGCCCGCACGAACCGCCCCGGCGTGGTCGGCGGCATCGGCGGCTTCGGCGGCCTGTTCGATCTGGCCTCCTTGGGCTACAAGGAGCCGGTTCTCATCTCCGGCACCGACGGCGTGGGCACCAAGCTCATGGTCGCCAAGCTGGCCAATAAGCACGACACCATCGGCATCGACTGCGTGGCCATGTGCGTCAACGACATCGCCGCCCAGGGCGCCGAGCCGTTGTTCTTCCTTGACTACATCGCCTGCGGCAAGAACGACCCGGCACTGCTTGAGCAGGTCGTGGCCGGTGTGGCCGACGGCTGTGTACAGGCCGGTTCCGCGCTGGTCGGCGGCGAAACCGCCGAAATGCCGGGCATGTACGACGAAGACGAATACGATCTCGCCGGATTCTCGGTCGGCGTTGCCGAAAAGTCCGCCATCGTGGACGGTTCCACCATCGCTGAAGGCGACGTGCTCATCGGCCTGCCCTCCACCGGCGTACACTCCAATGGCTTCTCCCTGGTGCGCAAGGCCCTGTTCGAGCAGGCCGGCTACACCGTGGACACCGAACTCGACGAGCTGGGCGGCGAAAAGCTCGGCGACGTGCTGCTCACCCCCACCAAGATCTACGTCAAGGCCCTCTCTCCCCTGTTCAAGGCGGGCGTAGTCAAGGGCGTGGCCCACATCACCGGCGGCGGCTTCATCGAGAACATCCCGCGCATGATTCCGGACGGCTTGGCCGCCGAAATCGAGCTCGGCACCTGGCCCGTGCTCCCGATCTTCGACGTGCTGGAGAAGGCCGGCAACATCGATCATAAGGAGATGTACAACATCTTCAACATGGGCATCGGCATGGTGCTGGCCATCGACCCCGCTCGTAAGGACGAGGCGCTGAAGCTGCTCGCCGACAACAACGAGCCCGCCTACGTGCTCGGCTCCATCACCGCCGACACCACCGGCACGCAAATCGTACTGAAGTAACTCGCTTTCCGCAGGAAAGGAACAACATGGGTCAGAAAGTATTGGTTATCGGCTCCGGCGCGCGCGAGCACACCATTGCCTACACGCTGCTCAAGGCACCGAGCATCGACGAAGTCACCGTGGCTCCCGGCAACCCGGGCATGCTCAAGGACGGCATCCACACCACGCAGCTGAGCCAGTCGAATCACGCCGCACTTATCGAATTCGTGAAGAACAATGGTTATGACTGGGTGTTCGTAGGCCCGGAAGTCCCGCTGATCGAAGGCATCGTGGACGATTTCGCCGCCGCCGGCATCAAGGCGTTCGGCCCGTCCAAGGCCGCCGCCCAGATTGAAGGCTCCAAGGACTTCGCCAAGCAGCTCATGGACCGACACAACATCCCGACCGCCCAATACAAGACCTTCAGCGATCTCGAGATGGCGCAGGACTACGTACACGAGCACGGTGCCCCGATTGTCATCAAGGCCGACGGTCTGGCGGCAGGCAAGGGCGTGACCGTGGCCATGGACGAGCACACCGCCCAGCGTGCGCTTGAAGACATCTTCATCGACCATCGCTTCGGCTCCGCCGGTGCCAAGGTCGTTATCGAAGACTTCCTGGACGGCCAGGAATTCTCCCTGATGAGCTTTGTCAACGGCACCGATTTCTGGCCGATGCCCATCTCCCAGGATCACAAGCGCGCCCACGATGGCGACGAGGGTCCGAACACCGGTGGCATGGGTGCCTACAGCCCGGTGCCGCAGATTCCGCAGTCCGTGGTCGACGAGGCCATCGAGAAAATCGTGCGCCCCACCGTCGAAGGCATGGCCGAGGAAGGTACGCCATTCACCGGCATCCTGTACGCCGGTCTGATCGCCACCGCCGACGGCCCGAAGGTCATCGAATTCAACGCCCGCTTCGGCGACCCGGAAACCGAAGTCGTGCTCCCGAAGCTCACCTCCGACCTCGGTGCCGGCATCTCCGCCATTCTCGACGGCGAAACCCCCGAATTCACCTGGGATGAGTCCAACGCCACCCTCGGCGTGGTCATCGCCTCCAACGGCTACCCGGAGAACGTCATCAAGGGTGCCCGTGTGCCCGAAATCGAAGTCGACGAGGATTCGCACGTCTACTACGCCGGTGTCGCCTCTGACGAGCACGGTAACCTTGTGGCCAACTCTGGCCGCGTGCTGCTCGTCGAAACCTCCGCTCCGGACATCAAGTCCGCCCAGGACAAGGTCTACGCAATCATCGACAAGCTCGAGCTGCGCGGACTGTTTTACCGCCACGACATCGGCTTCAAAGCCCTGAAGTAACAGAAGCGGTGCATCTGCCGCATATTTTTGGCCCGGTAGCCATGTCAATCGATTGACGTGGCTACCGGGCCAGATTTTTCTGTCCCGGTAGCCGATTTCGGCTCTTTTTCGCAAACCAGGACAGCTGAACCCCTCGAATATAGGAATATTTGAAATTCCCTTCCATACGAAACCGCACTATTCCGCCATTTTCGTAATACGCGGACGATACTTCCGGCGTCAGTTTTGTCCCGGTAAGCAAAAATGACCCGAAATCAAATACTAGGACAGAAAAATCTGGCCCGGTACACGAATCAATCGATTGACGTAATTACCGGGACAGCGAACGTCACTATGACAACGCCATCACCCAATATCAGCGAGCGATATCACGCTAGCTGAATTTGGCGATGATGTCGAACAGTTTGGCCTTGGCTTCATTGAAGGGCGGGTACACGAGGCGCAGAGTGTCGGGGAACTGCGGCTTGGTAACCACGGTTTTGACGTGGCTGAAGGTGAGGAAGCCTGCTTTGCCGTGGTAGGTGCCGATGCCGGACGCGCCCACGCCACCGAACGGCAACCGGCTGGACAGCAGATGGCCCAACGGCAGCGAATATCCCAAGGCTCCGGAGCTGGTCTGACGTTCGAAAGTCAGCCGAACCTCGTGATCGCGCGAGAACACATATGCAGCCAACGGCCGGGACCGCTTGTTGATGAATCGGATTGCGGACTCGGCATCCTCGACCACCAGAATCGGCAGAATCGGCCCGAAAATCTCCTCCTTCATTACTGGCGCATCTGGCGACGTACCGTACAGCACGGTAGGCGCGATATACCGGGCGGCACGATCGACCTTGCCGCCGCAAACGATTCGACCGGCCGGGTCGAACACGCCGGGCACCTTGTGAATCTCGCTCGGCTCAACAGCGGCCGAGGCAGTCGCACCATCATCAGCGGCTGCCATATTCGAACCGGCCGTCGGCTTCGCCGCATTGTTCGCGCTGCCGGCCATCTCCCCCGCGCCACCGCGCCCAGTAGTCACGGCATTGAAGCGCCGCCCAACCATATCCATGGCCGCGCCTACCGCCGATGCCACCTGTACCAGCGGCGAGCTCGGCTCCTCAGACGGCACGGTGCCGACCGGCAATAGCTTGCACAGTCGTTCAAAATGACGATCGTTGATAATACGACCAAAATCAGGCGAGGCCTTCGGATCTTCACCATAGAACTCGGTGACCGCCACGGCAATACGCTTGGCCAACGCTTCAGCCACATCCGGCGTGGCAAGCACATAGTCAGGCGCCACGCAAGTCTGCCCGGCATTGGTGAATTTGCCCCATGCAATGCGGCGTGCAGCCACATTGATGTCCGCAGTGCGATCCACAAAGCATGGCGACTTGCCGCCGAGTTCCAGCGTGACCGGCGTCAGATGCTCGGCCGCCGCGCGCATGACGATTTTGCCGACGTGGCCGCCACCGGTATAGAAGATATGGTTGAACGGATTCTTCAGCAAATCACCGGTTTCCTTAGGCCCGCCCTCGACCACGCGCACTGCTTCGGTATCAAGGTATTGCGGCACCAACTCAGCAAGGAGCTTGGACGTATTCGGTGAAAGTTCGGACGGTTTCAAGCAGACGGCGTTACCGGCAGCGAGCGCATCAGCCATTGGTTCCAAGGCCAGCAGCACCGGATAATTCCACGGTGAAATGATGAACACCACGCCTTTGGGCTCGGCAATCGTCCATCCGGCAGCCGGCTGCAACATCCAATGCATCGCTTTGGGGTGCCGGGCGGTCCAAAGGCCCAGACGATTGCGCACGAACTGTGCCTCACCAGCCACCAGGTTCAGTTCCATGAGCACGGTTTCAGCCGCGGGCTTGCCCAAGTCAGCCATAGCCGAGGAGACAAAGGCATCACGGTTCTCCGTAACCAGACGGCGTAGTGCGTTCAGCTGCGCGCGGCGCCATGCCAGCGACCGGGTACGACCGGATTCGTAAGTCTTCTTCAGTTGTTCGAAAGTCTGGTTCGTCATGAAAGCACCCCTTGCTTTACGGCAGCGCTACTGCAATTTTGGACGGGCTACGCCCTGCGCCTTGCTGGCTCGTCTGTCGGCTCGCACGTTGCCTACAGACAGCCTACTAGGCTGTCTGCTTTACGGCAGCGTCATAAAGTCCGTGTCTTTGAGGTAGTTTTTGCCGGCGGTGATGTCGTATTGGATGAGCTTGTAGTCGGCAAGCAACTGCTTGGTTTCCTTGTCGAAGTCATCGGTGGACATCGGGTTGCCGTTCTGATCAAGATAGATGTTCTGGCCTTCGGGGATACGATCCCAGCCTTGGATCTTGTTGACCACAGGCGGTTCCATAGCGGCGATCTTGGAATGCATTTCGGTCAGGAACGCCAGATACGGGCTGACCTTGGCGTTCATGTGATCGGCGGCCTGTGCCACGAAGAAGTTCGGCGAGGAGTAGGCTGCATCGCTTGCCTTATTGCCTTGGGAGCTGGAAGCCTTATTCGACCAGATGAAGTAATCGGTCAGGTGCAGGGCCAAGGAGTTGTTGTCGTCCTCACTGGCGGACGAGTAGATGCCCGGCAAGTGGTCGCCATAGAACACCACGGTGACGGGCTTATCCAGCGCATCCAGTTCATTCAGGAACTCCTGAGTGGCCTGATCGGTAATCTCCACACCCTTTTGATAGGTCTCAATCGACTGCTGTTCATCATCACCCAGCGGCGTACCCGTGGTGGATTCGGCGGTGTAGTCGTTATTCTCATACCACTCGTGGTAGGGCATGTGATTCTGCATGGTAATGATCTGAATGAACTTGTTCGTCTTGCCGGACTTGATGCCTTCCAACGCAGAATCATAGGAAGACTTATCAGAGACGTACGGCGACTCGTCGATCTTGTCCTGATACTTGATCACGTCCGGACCGGTCAACGTGTAGAAGTGCGAGAAGCCGAACTTCTTGTAGTTCGTGGCACGCGAGTACATGCTGGATTCGTACGGGTGGTAGCCGAGCGAGTTGACGGGCGCGCCCCACAGCTGGTTGATGGTGGGAGTCCAATGCTGGCTCGGGACCAGCTGCTGGTACGGGCTGGACAGGGAGGACTCGAAATTGGCCATGCTCAGGCCGGAAAGTCCCATGTATTCGAGATTGGCCGTACCTCCGCCGTAGCCGGAGGAGAGCATCAGGCCGGAGGTGGTGCCCGCCTTGATCTTGCGGATGTTGGGCATCGAATCCTTATTGGTCTTCAGTCCCGGCACGCGGCTCGGGTCAGAGAAGGATTCGGACAACACGTACACCACTGTCGAATCAGTGAGGTTGTTGGTGCGGGAGGCGTTGATTGTCTCCGCTTCCTTCTGATAGCGAGCGGCGACCTTCTTCATGGTCTCCTCGGAGTAGTTGCTCGGCTTGTCCATGATCTTCGGGTTGAGCTGGCGGGTGAAGGCCACGAGCGGACCATTGCGCTGCGCGTCATACACGGAATCCCACATGGATGGCGTGTCTCCCAAGGCGCGGGAGAACTTGTTGGCCAGCGAATCGGTGGTGCTCACATGAATGCAGTACAACGCGAACACCAGAATCGGCAGCAGCAGAAGAATCAGACGGGAGGTGAGGTTCAGGCTCAGGTTATCCGTACGAATCATGCGACCTTTGCGCCCATCGAAATGACGCAGCACCAGAATCAGCGCGAGCAGTACGGCGAACGCGCCGAGTGCCACGAGGATGGTCACATGCGCACCGGCCGGAATGAAGGTGAGCATGTTGCCGGTGTTCGAGCCAAGGAAGCCTAGATCGGCGGGCAGAATGGCCTCGTAACGGATCTCGACCTTGAAATGTTCGATGGCGGCCACGATGATTCCGACCGCGAGAATCACGATGCTTGCCGTCCAGAACCGGTTGAACAGCATCAGCAACATGAGGTACAGCAACGCGACAAGTATCACGTTGAGCACGAATACGAAATTGCCGTCGGTCCACATCTTGCTCACGAAGCCGAATCCGACGATCGGACTGGACAGCTGCACACGGGTGGAGCTGGACGAAACGCCCACTTCGAGCGCCGTCACGACAATGATGTCGAAGATAACGAAGAGCACGCCGTACACCCAGCCGGGGAAGGGCTTGTGGGGGTGTTGGGGCGTGACTTCATTGGCTTCGACCTTTTTGGCCCAAAGCTTGAAATGGGGTTTCACTGTGGTGGTATTACTAGTGTTCTCGCTCATTCGCCTGTTTCCGTATGTGACTTTTCAAGGGCATATTGTTGCCGCTGAACCTTGGAAAATCCATAGTTCCACTATTTTTCTTACCGTTTCCTAACTATTCACCCTAACGCAAAGGGTGCCTCGGGACATCCCCGAAGCACCCTGATATATAAGGAGCCTTCCCTGATAGCGAAGTGTTCTGTTCTCCCCTAGACAACGCCTCGCTATCTGACTTGATTATTCCCCTTATCGCTGTTGCGGATTGACGGCTACTGCCGCATTACTTCACGGCGGCGGCGGCGAACTGGTCGACCAGTGCGCTCATCCAGTCGAGCAGGTTGGTGTACTGCTTCGGCATCTGCTCGGCGAGCTCCACGATCGGCACGTTGGCGTCCTTGGCGGCACCGGTGATCTGGTCAGTAGTGGAGTTTGCTTCCTGGCTGTTGAAGACGAACATCTTGATGAAGCCGGCCTTCAGGGTGTCCTGGAAGTCCTTGATGTCGGCCGGGGTCGGCTCGCTCTCGTTGGCGGAGGCCTGGGCGTAGCCCTTCGGAGTGGCATCGGTCATCTTGAGGTCGTCGGCCAGGTACCAGGCCACGGATTCGGTGGCGGCGTACGGCAGGCCCTCGGTCTTGGCGGAAGTCTCCTTGATCTTGGACTCAAGCTGGTCTTCCTTGGCGTGCCATTCTTTGTTGAGCTTGGCGTAGTCGTCCTTGTGGCTCGGGTCGGCCTTCTGGTAGGCGGCGGTGATGGCGTCGGCGGTGTTGGAACGCACCTTGGCGGAGAACCAGACGTGCGGGTTGTCGCCTTCCTTGATGCCGGCGGTTTCGGCGGCGGTGACCAGCGTGGCCTTGGTCGACTGGGCGGCCTTGGTGGCCCACGGGTCGTAATCGGCGCCGTTGACCACGGCCACCTTGGCGGTGCCGAACTTGGCGACATCCTGGCTGGTGGGCTCGTAATCGTGCGCCTCGACGTTGGTCTTGGTCATGATGTTGGTGACTTCGACGTTGCTGCCGCCGAGGTCTTCGGCCACGGAACCCCACTGGTTGATGGAGGCGACGACCTCGATCTTGCCGGAAGACGCGGCGCCGCTGGAATCGGACTTGCCGCTGGCGGCGTTGCTGGAACCGCAGGCGGCCATCGAGAACAGGGTCGCCACAGCGGCCGCGATAGCGAGCGCGCGCTTGGCGTTGGACATGATGGACATGATTGGGTTTTCCTCTCTAATTCAGCTGTTTGGCCGGGCGATGCTGCTGTTGCTGCATCATCGCCCAGCCACCAACACGACAGAATAACATGTATTGAGAATTATTATCATTTGCATTTACATCGGCGTGTCATGCTGGCGTTCCACCCTGCCATCACCCTGCTGGCCTGGGCGAGCGCCGTGATACCGGCCTGGGTGGCGGCCAAACGCAAGCTGCGTGACAAGCCGGCTTCCCTACTTCGGGCATTTCATGTTCATGACTTCGGGTGACTGTAAGCACGTGTTCGGCGAGCAGCACCAGTCGAACGCCTATATGGTGCGGCTCAAGAACCACGAGACCTCCAATGTGGAGTCGCGCAGCGCCAAGCTCATGAAGCTGGACGGCGTGAAAGGCATCGTGCAGAACACGACCTCAAAGAAACAGCATGCTCGGCGCGCTGAAGTCAGTGGAATAGCAGCGGAATAACAAATGGGATCGGCTTTGAAGCCGATCCCATTTGTTATTCGCTCACTGCTTTCTGAACCTTCTGCGCTTTCTGCTCCTTTTGGCAATCAGAGCACAGTCCGAAGACCTCCAAGGTGTGGGATTCAACGGTGAAGCCGTGGCCGTCGGCCACTTTGCGCAGCCAAGCCTCGCTGGGCGGGTCGATTTCCACGGTTTTGCCGCACCGCCTGCACACCAAGTGGTGGTGATGTCCGTCGTCGCCGCATAGGCGGAACAGCTGCTGGCCGTCCAGGCGGATCGTGTCGGCGGCACCGGCATCGGCCAAGGCGTTGAGCTGGCGGTATACGGTGGCCAAGCCGATTTTCGAGCCTTCGTCCTCCAGCCTGCGGTGCAGGTCCTGAGCGGAGATGAACTCCTCGCAGTCGGCCAAGGCGGCGCGAATCGCGTCCTTCTGCTTGGTCTGGCGTTCGATATGTTCAACCATCGGTAAGGTCACGCCTTCTTTTTCAGGTCGTCCCAGCAGCCGGTGGCCTCAAGGTCAGCGACCGTCTTGGCCGGGTCGTCGGTGAGCACGGTGATGTGGCCCATCTTGCGGTCGTGGCGCACTTCGGCCTTGCCGTAGTCGTGCACATTCCACTCCGGGTGGGTGGCGATCAGCGCGCGCGTCGGTTCCACATGCTGGCCGAGTACGTTGACCATCACGGCCGGCGAGAGCAGCTTGGGCTTGGGCATGGGCCAGCCGGCGATGCCGCGGATGTGGGCGTCGAACTGGTCCATCGAGCAGGCCTCGATGGTGTAGTGGCCGGAGTTGTGCGGGCGCGGGGCGAGCTCGTTGACGATGACCCGATCGTCCTTGGTGATGAACAGTTCGATGGCCAGCGTGCCAGCCAGTTCGAAGCCCTTGGCCAAGCGAATCGCCAGTTCATGCGCTTCGCGAGCCACATGTTCGGACACATCGGCGGGGGCGATGGTCATATGCAGGATGTTGTTGCGGTGCTCGTTACGCACAATCGGGAAGGTGACGAAGTCCTTGCCGTTGCCGGAGACCAGGATCGAAGCCTCGAATGCGAAGTCGACGAAGCCTTCCAGGATGCTCGGCGGGAAGCCACCACCACGGTCGGAGCGGGAGCGGATCTTCTCCAAGTCGGCGTCGGAACGCAGCACGAGCTGACCGTGGCCGTCGTAGCCGCCGGACACGGTCTTCAGCACGGCCGGATAATGGATCTCGTCGAGGGCGGCGTCAAGCTCATCGAAGTTGTTGACAGCGCGCCACGGTGCGGTGGCGGTGCCGTGGTCGTTGATGAACTGCTTCTCGTGCACGCGGTGTTGGGTCACGCGCAGCAAGTCGGTGCCCTGCGGGGTGGCGGTGATGCCGCGCACCTCGTCGATGGCGCCAGCGTCCACGTTCTCGAACTCGTAGGTGAGCACGTCAGACTGCACGGCCAGATCATGGATGGCGGTTTTGTCATCGTATTCGGCGGTGATCTGGAAATCGGCCACCTGACCGGTCGGGCAGTTCGGCGTTGGGTCAAGCACGCCGACGCGGAAGCCCATGTAGCGGGCGGACAGAGCCATCATGCGGCCGAGCTGGCCGCCGCCGATGATGCCGATGGTCGAGCCCGGCATCAGCATGGAGACGCGGCCGCCCGTTTCTTCAGACAAGCTGGGCATTGGATTCGGCCACCTTTTCCTTCAGTTCGTTACGGTAATCCTCAAGCTTGTCGGCCAGTTCCGGCTCGAAGGCGGAGAGCATCTGCACGGCGAGCAGGCCGGCGTTGGTGGCACCGGAGTTGCCGACGGCGGTGGTGGCCACCGGGATGCCGCCGGGCATCTGCACGATGGACAGCAGCGAATCCCAGCCGGACAGGGCGTGGGAGCGCACGGGCACGCCGATTACGGGCAGCGTGGTCTGCGCGGCGATCATGCCCGGCAGATGGGCGGCACCGCCGGCACCAGCGATAATGACCTTCAGGCCATTGGCGCGGGCGTTGTGCGCGAACTCGGCCATGAGCTCGGGCGTGCGGTGCGCGGAAATGACCTGCTTGTGGTAGGCGACGCCGAACTGGTCGAGAATATCGCAGGCACGCTTCATGGTCTCCCAGTCGCTGGAGGATCCCATGACCACCGCGACTTCGGGCTTGGATTCATTTGCCATTATCATTTACTCCCTAGTTATTGAGAATAAGGCCCACTGTACTCCTGATAGCGGAGTTAAGCCACGCAGCGAATCGTTCTCAATACATAATTCTGTGAGGCTTACAGCTCAATAACGATCTTGCCGAACACGTCACCGGCAATCATCTTGGCGAAGGCCTCGGGCGCGGCGTCCAGCCCGCTGACCACGGAGTCGATCGCCGGATGCAGATTGGCGTGCTCCACGAAGCGCAGCAATCGTGCGAAATCCTCGCGCGAACCCATGGTGCAGCCCTGCACGCGGATGTCCTGGAAGAACAGTCGCGTGAGCTCCGCACCAGGCTGGTCGCCGGTGGTGGCGCCGCAGATGGCGATGGTGCCGCCGGGGCGCACGGATTTCATCGAATGGCTCCAAGTAGCCGCGCCCACGGATTCGATCACCGCATCGACCTTGCGCGGCAGGCGGGCACCGATCTCCAGTGCGGCGTTCGCGCCAAGTTTCAGCGCCTTGGAGCGCTTGTCCGCGTCGCGCGAGGTGACGAACACCTCCAGACCGGCGGCATGGGCGAGCTGGATGGCCGCAGTGGACACGCCGCCGCCCGCGCCCTGAATGAGCACGGAGTCGCCCGGCTTGATGCCGGCGGCATCGAACAACAGCGAGTAGGCGGTCAGCCAGCTGGTGCCGAGTGCGGCCGCCTCAGCCGTGGTGAGGCTTGCGGGCTTGGCGAACACGTTGGCGGACGGCACGGAAGTCTTCTCGGCCATCGTGCCGGGGTATTTCTCGGAGAGGATCGTGCGGCGCTCGCCCGGGGCCACGCCCGCGCCATCGGTGCCGACGAACGTGTACAGCACCACTTCGCTGCCGGCCTTGAGCCCATGCTTGCCGGGGATGTCCTCGTCCAGAATGCCCACGGCATCGGTGCCCAGGATCATCGGCGTCTGTTCGGCGGCGAGACCCACACCCTGTAGCGACCAGACGTCGTGATGGTTTACGGTCACCGCGCGCACCGAAACGGTCGACCAGAACGGGCGGGCCTGGGGTTCGGGCTGCTCGCCCACTGCCAACGCGGCAAGCGGATCGGCATGGTTGACGGTGGATGCGTATACGGCCTTCATTGCGCGCTCCTTGGTATCAAAAGGAATTACCGCATTCATTGTCCCACATCGCGCAGCGAACGAATCACCCATTTACGGAGATGTTGGGGGCATTGCTTCGTCATGTGGACCTCGGACAATGCCGGGCGTTAGCATTCAACTTCGGAAAGACTAGCGAAGGGAGATTCGAGGGTATGCGCAGCGCGTCAGGAAACGGATTTGATTCAAGCGATTCCTTCGCCGTCTCCGGCGCTGCCGAGAGGACCGCACGCCTTCACGACATACCCCCGAGCATTACCCCTTCCCATGGCGACGACTCCCATCTGCTGAGCCGCATTGCCAGCCCGGCCGATGTCAAGGCCCTTGCCCCCAACGAGCTCGCCGAACTCTGCCGTGAGATTCGCACCACGCTGCTGGCATATGGCCACCAACACGGCGGTCATATCGGCTCCAATCTGGGCATGGTGGAGGCCACGGTGGCCCTGCACCGCGTATTCGATTCGCCGCGTGACCGCATCGTGTTCGATGTATCCCACCAAAGCTACGTGCATAAAATGCTCACGGGCCGCGCCGCCGCCTATCTGGACCCGGACCGTTTCAGCGAGGTGACCGGCTTCACCAATCCGGACGAAAGCAAACACGACCAGTTCGTGCTCGGTCACACCGGTACCTCGATTTCATTGGCTTGCGGTTTGGCGAAAACCCGCGATATGGAAGGCCCGAACAGCGGCATCGGCAATGTGATCGCCGTGATCGGCGATGGTTCGCTGAGTTCGGGCGTGGCGTTTGAAGGACTGAACAACGCGGCTGAGCAGGGCGGCAATCTCATCATTGTGTTCAACGACAATGAGATGTCGATTGCCGGCGATTTCGGTGGCATGTACGGTCCGCTCGCCCGCCTGCGCGCGTCCGGTGGCACCGCCCAGCCGAATCTGTTCAACGCGTTTGGCTTGGATTATCGGTATGTGGAGGCCGGCAACGATGTTTCCGCGCTGGTCGCAGCTTTCGAGGAAGTGCGCGATATCGATCATCCGGTGGTGGTCCATATTCATACGCTGAAGGGCGCGGGATATGACGGTGAGGAGACTCACGCAGATCGGCAAACCGCCTCGGCCTCACCGGTTTCGTTCGACTCCCCCACCGGCGTGCATCCCACCGATAACGTGAACCACAGCGAGCCGTGGCATTCGGATCACTGCAACCTGTCCGATCATGAACCGCATGAGGGCCAGTGCGAGGCCTCGCATTGGCAGAATCCGGATGCCGCAATCGGCAAGCCGGACGATCCGCGCAAGCATTACGGCAAAATGGCGATGGCCGCGCTCGAACCGCGTTTCGCCGCCGAGCCGGGACTCGTGGTCATCTCCCCCGCCACGCCGGGCTCGAACGGCATCACCCATGAGTTCCGAGAGCGCGCGGGCGCACATTATGTAGACACGGGCATCACCGAATCGCATGCCGTGGCGTACGCTGCCGGCATCGCACGGGCGGGTGGCACGCCGGTGGTGGCCACCACGGCGTCCTTCTTCCAGCGCGCGTACGACCAGTTCTTCCAGGAGATGAGCCTGAACCGTTCGCGAGTCACGGTACTTGATTTTCTGGGCGGCCTGTCCGGTTCGGACAATACGCATTCCGGCGCGTATGACGTGACGATGTTCTCCAATATTCCAGGGGCTACGATGCTGGTGCCGACTTCGGCTCGCGACTATCTAGCTGATCTGGCATGGGCTACCGCGCCGGCCGGTTCGGCGGACGCCCCTGCTGGTCCGGTGGTGATTCGAGTGCCGGGCGAGGCGATTCTGACGGCGGAACGGGATGCGACGCTGCTGCCGGTGACGGGTGGGCAGATCGCTGACCGCCCCCAGTCAACTTCGCTGCCAGTCTCCGTCAGCTCCGCCAGCGGGGGCATATCTGCCGCAACAGTCCGCGGGACCGTTAGCGTAACGGCTCAGCATGCCGGTGTGCGTCACATGCTGGATTGGCGGGTCAATCAGACGGGCTCGCACGCCGCGATTATCGGACTGGGCAATGCGTATCCGTTGGCGGAGCAGACGGCCGCCGCATTGTCTGCCGATTATGGCATCACGGCAACGGTTATCGACCCGCGCCAGTGCACGTCGCTGGATTCAGACGTACTGGAGTCGTTGCGTGATGGCCACCAGCAGGTCATCACCCTTGAAGACGGGCAGCTTGAAGGCGGCTGGGGCGAGAAAGTGACCGCATATTATGCGAATCATCATGTCTCGGACGGCAGCCGTAATCCTCATGTGCTGAACTTCGGCGCAACCAAGGAATTCACCGACCGCGTGCCGCTGGGCGAACTGAACGAACGTTATGGACTAACGGTGGAGCAGGTGACAGAGGCGATCACTCGCTGTTTTTGATGGCGTCTAGGGCCGGGATTTTAACGGCTTTATTGGCCGGGCCGAAGCCGAACAGCAAGCCGATCAGCGTGGAAAACAGTACGGCGAACAGGAACAGCCACCACGGAATCACCGAATAACGGGTCACATTCTCGCCACCAACTATCGCCTGCCAGAGTATGGTCCAGATAGATGTTCCGCCACCGGTACCGTCGCCGGAGCCCCCGCCTGCACCGCTGACCATACCGCCAGGCATGCCGCCGCTCATGCCGCCCGCATACAACGCGCCGACAACGTTGATGCCCAGCGATATCAGTCCGCTCAGCACGCAGCCGATCAATCCGCCGAAGAATCCGATCGCGCCGGCCTCCGCAAGAAACATGACGCGAATGTCACGAACGTAGCAGCCAAGCGCCTTCATAATGCCGATCTCGCGCGTGCGCTCGGTTACGGACATAACCATTGTGTTGGCGATGCCGATGGCCGCAACCAACAGCGAAACCGCGCCGATACCGCCCAGAATCAGCTGAATCGCGCGCGACTGTTCTTCCAACGACTTACGCATGTCTTCATAGGAGGAGGTCTCGTAGCCCAACGCTTTGATCTGTGATTCGACTTCGGGCACGGACTTGAGGTCGGCGGCCTTGACCAGCACCTGATTATAGGCGGTGGCTTTTTTGGCGGCGGCTGGATCGACTTTGGCGGCCAGTTCCTTCAACGCCTGCAAATCCATGACCAGACCGTCGGAGGTGGCATAGCCTTTGTTATAGTCGCCCGCCACAATGCCGGAAGCCCGCACATCAAAGGTGACGTTTTCCGACTGACCCGCGGTGTTGCCACCCGCGCCGCCTGTGCCGCCACCGCCGCCGTACATGTTCATGGTGTACTGGTCGCCCTGATAATTGGTGCCGGTGGTCAGACTGATTTGCGTGGCGAGCGGGTCGAAGAACGGATCCTCGTCCTGATCTTCCTCGCACTGGCCTGTGGTCTGGTCAAACGTGCATGAGGAATACTGACCGCCGCGTGTGCTGGTGCGTTGTTCGCCGTTCTTCAGGGTGTCCATGAAACCATAGGCGAACCATTCGCCGGCAAGCACCTGGTCTTTTTTGACCGGCTTCTCGCCACCGACGAGCTTGTAGCCCATCTGGTCGAGCTGGGTCATGTCGATGCCCATGATCTGCACGTAATCGTAGAGGTAACGGCCGCCCGCGCCGGCTCTGGCCGTCACGTTATAAGGGAAGTTCATCATCGGCGTCACGCCGGATACGCCGCTCATCGCGCGGAAGGATTCCACGGCCTTGTCGTCAAGCTTGGTATCGCCCATCTCGGACGAACCGCCACCGCCCATCGGACCGGCATAACCGTTGGTGTACACGGTGACGATGGACAGATCGCCCATCGATTTGAGCATCTTCTCGTTCTGCTCGTTAATGCCCTGGCCCAAAGAGACCATGAGCACAATCGAGCAGCAGCCGACGATAACGCCCAGCACGGTCAGAATCGTACGGGATTTACGCCGCCATAGGTTTTGTCTGCAGAGCCGCAGTATGTCGCCGAATCGCATGGTCGGGCCTTTCAGGCCTTGTGGGACGGGCCGGCCGGTGAGGCTGGTGAGGCTGGTGCAATAGGAGCGGTGTCTGCCGCAGCACCATCCGTCACGCCGGTATCGGTCTTATCATCCTTGCCTTCGGACCAATCATCCCAGTCCTCATCAATATCGTTCTTCTTGGCCTTCTGCTTGCGCCGGCGACGCACCAGCAGCACAATCACCACGATAATGACCACGGCGATCACGACGATGACCACATACACCAGCACCGGCAATCCCTGATTGGCGTTCTGTTCCATGTTCGGATCGGCCATGCCGGAATCATCCATCGGCTGCATATCGGTTACGGGTATGGCGAGCGGGAATTCCTTGGTCTTGGTCTGTCCGTCGGAATCCTCGTACGTGACTTTGAGCGTGGTCTTCAGCTCGCCTGACGCGTGCGGCGTGAAGGCGTAACCAATCGTGCCGGTGGCGCCGGAAGCCACATTGCCCACGTACTGGGTTTTCATCGTGGCATCGAAACCTTCGCCCTCCATCGTGGCCTCGACGTTGGCGATATCGCCTTTGCCCTTGTTCACATATTCCATCGTGACCGTGTTTTCCTGGCCGGCGATCACCTGGTCGGGCACTACGGGATCACTGATTTCGAACCGGTCAGGCTGACTGATCGGCACGGAAATCTTGACGTCAGACTGGCTTGAGGAGCGGGCGCTGGCGTCCACATACTCGTATCGGAAGTTCACGGTCACGGACTGGGCACCGCTTTTCGCGGAGGCGAGCGCCTGCATCGGCACGCTTTGCGTCATGGCGTAACCGGCCCACAGCGCGTCGACGTAGAACGTGTTCGTGCCTCCCGCGATGGCGAAGCTCTCACCGCCGTCCACGGTGACGACCATGTTCGTCACCGCCACCTGCCCCTTGTTCTGGAAGGTGAAGTCGAGATTGAATTTGGATCCGGCGGCCACGGAATCACCTCCATACGCGAAGTTGGTGATGATGATGTTGGGCACCGGTCCGGCGATCGGCGCGGAATCGCCGTCGCTTCCCTGAGACGTACTGTTCGTGCCGCTTGTGCCGTCTGTGCCGTCGACCGCGTACGCCTGATGCGGAAGGGAGATGACGGCAAGTGCCAGTGACAGCGTGGAGAGCAACGCGACGATGATGGCGATGGTGTGGTGGGAGAGGTGCTTCATCGGTCAGTTCCTTGGGTTCTATGGGCGGACGGCGTGGACGGTGTAGTTGGTGTGGTTGGGGCGGACGGCGTGGACGGAACAGTTGGGCGGGAAAGGTCGGTGTTGAGCCGATCGCTGGTGATGCGGCCATCGAGCAAGGTGACGATGCGGTCGGCGTATGAGGCCATCTGCGGATCGTGTGTGACCAGCACGATGGTCTGGTTGAAGTCATGGGCGAATGCGCAGATCATCGTCATGACCTCGGTTTTGGTTTTAGAGTCAAGGTTGCCGGTCGGCTCATCGGCGAACACCACCTCGGGCTTGGTCACAAACGCCCGGGCGATGCCGACGCGCTGCTGTTGGCCTCCCGACATCTGGCGCGGGTAATGGCTGAGACGATGGCCGAGCCCGACTCGTTTGAGTACGCCACGCGCCGCACGTTCGCGCTGTTCCTTGGGCACGCCGCGGAACATCAGCGGCATTGCCACGTTTTCGAGCGCGGTCAGATTGGGCAGCAGGTTGTACGACTGGAATACGAAGCCAAGATGCTTCTGGCGGAAGGCCGCCAGCTCACGCTCGTCGAGTTTGCTGACGGGTACGCCGCCGATTCTCACGCCGCCGCGCGTCGGTTTTTCCATGCCGGCCAACTGGTTGAGCAGCGTGGATTTGCCGGAGCCGGATTCGCCGAAAATGCAGCAGATCTGGCCTTGCGGGATACTGAGATTGACACGGTCAAGCGCCACCACCGTCTCATCCTCGACGGGGTATTCCTTGCGTAGGTTTCTTACCTCGATGATTGCTCGTGGCACGGGCCTTCTTCCCTCGTTCGTCGCCATTGGCGGACGCGCGATAGCTGGTTATTATCCAGCACATCTCAAGTCAGAGTATAGCCGTTATGCAGGAGACGCACCCCTTAAGGGTGTTCCCGGATGGTGGTGATGAGCATGTGACTTCTAATCTCAAGGTCGACAGTTCAGGCTCCAGACGGACCCAGACCGGCATAATATTCAAAAGCCCCTGCCCCTCACAAACGATGAGGGACCAAGGGCTTATTACATCGTGACCCCGGACGGGCTCGAACCGTCGACCTTGAGATTAGAAGTCACATGCTCTATCCAGCTGAGCTACGGGGCCAAACTCGTGTAAGTCTAGCCGTAGGGGTGTAAAACACCTCGGCGTAACGTCGGCTTGCACCGGTACCATCGGCGATATGGGGACAACGGAGAGCAACGTAGATCACGCCGCATCGGGCCAGACCGTCGCAGGCGATAGCGGTGAGCTCACTTTCACATACGCACAGGGTCGTTTTGCCAGTGAAGGCAAGGATTGGGAAAGCCCGGTTGTGACCAACATGGCTGCATCCGTCTCTGCCGATGCCGGTAATGTCCCCGCCGGCAGCATCACCAACACCGGCACCAACAACACCTTCACCAGCACCACCGAATCGTCGCTTGCCACCCTGCTGTCCAACCAATGCCCGTTCGTTATCAAGGCCACCATTTTCGAGGGCAATGGCAAAAACGCCATTCGCGAACGTCACACATTCACCGGCTCGGTGCTGCGCCAGCTCGACCAAGCCAGCGCCCTGCTGAACGGCATCAACGAATCCGGCCAATACCCGGCCATAGCCCTGCGCGAAGCATTGGTCAACGCACTGGAACATCGCGATTACACGTACTCCGGCCCCACACTGATCAATATCTTCGATTCCCGCTTGGAAATCGTGTCGCTCGGCGGCCTGACCGATGGTTTGGAAATCAACGATCTACTCAACGGCGTATGCCAGCCACGCACCCCGCGTTTGGCTGAATTGTTCGCCGATTTGGGCCTCTGCGAGAACTGCGGTACCGGCATTCAACGCATTATGGACGCCTACGCGCAGAGCGCGGTCAGTCCGCAACTGCGCGTGGGCCCCACTTCGGTGGCAATGGTACTGCCTATCCCTGTATCGGCCGAGGCCGCGTCCTCGCATCGGACCGATGCCGATGCTTCCGCCGCGCCCAGCACCACTGACGAAGCACAGCATGCCAAAATGTACTCATTCCCCACGATTCAGCGCATGACGGATAACGCCGCAGATGCTTTGGCCGGCGCACGCATCATCGGCTGCGCGCCACTGCAGACGCTGATTCTCGGCAGTGGATTCGGCGAACGCCCGGACGGTGACGATCAGGCCAGTACCCGCCCGCTCGATACAGCGACGCTGGAACCGTCGCCTCAAACGTTGGAACAGTTCACGCTCAATTTCCTCGCGTTCCGCGGTGTGAAGCTCAGCCGTAAAACCATGCAGAAAGCGCTTGGCCTGAACAAGGATCAGATGACGCAGCTCTTGGACCAGCTGGAGTTGAGCGGCAAGATCGAACGTCATACGCACGCCAAGTCCACTACGTATTCGCTGGCACATGCCTCAGGACGGTAGCGACCAGGGCGACAACGACCAAATCGTCAACAACCCAAGCAGCAACGACCAGAGCAATACGGCCCAAGGCGCGATAAAGCAGCAGCTCAGTTCTCGAATACGCGGTCGCGAATCATGCGACCGGATTCGTCGAGCGCGGTGGAGAACCGGCCATAGCCGGACAGAATCACGCCCATGTACAGCATGTCCACGAGCGCGGTATCGGCCACGCGCGAGAAAATCGCATTGCCATAGATCGTGTGCGAATCACGACCCGTCAGCAACGTCACGTCGGCCCAGCTGGCCAGCGGCGCGCCGATGGCATTGGTTATGGCGATGGTTTTCGCGCCATGCGACTTCGCCAATCGCAACGCTTTGACCGTATCCGCCGAACTGCCCGAATGGGAGAAGGCGACGGCCACAGCGCCGTGGGGCAGGTGCCCGGCACCGATCTGCTGCAGGTAAGCGTCGGTATTGAGACGGCATGTCAGTCCCAGGTAGCCGAGCTTGGTGAACAGATCCATCGCCGGTGTCAACGAATTCTCCACGCCGAAAATGTCGATGAACTCCGATTCGGCGAGTAGGGCGACCGCCTTGCGATAGGCCTTGGGGTCCAACGCACTGTGCAGCTCGTCGATCAGCGCCTTCGCGCCATCGGCCGCTTTACCGGGAATCTCATCTTCGCCATCCCACGGATTCAGATCGAATCCGGCCAGCGGATTGAAGGTCACTTTGTGTTCGGCGGCCGGGTTGCGCAACACGTACCGCAGTTCACGGTAACCGCCGAAGCCGAGCTTGCGGGCGAACCGAATCACCGTCGGCTGGCTGACGTGGGCGATGTCGGCCATCTGACCGACGGTCAGGTCGGCCGCCTCCTCGATATGATTCCGAATATACTGGGCCACGGCGCGCTCCGCCGGACGCAGCGACGGATACACGTGGTCGATGCGCTCACGTATTCCCACCGAGGATTGCACAGCCGCGCTCCTAGTCGTCCGTATTTTCCATTCCTGTTTCGAGGTTACCGGCTGTATACCGGCGAACAGTCGACTTGGATTGACCGCAACATGAACGGTGAGCGAACTCTTCCGTTTACCTTTCCGCTCCATTCCCTCTACAATCGAAACCATGGTGCGGATTAGCGTGGGAAGCCCCACCCATCACACAAGCGGGCGACTGTACGGCGTGTTCTTCGAGGACATCAACCATGGTGCGGATGGCGGGCTGAACGCCAACATGGTGAACAACTACAGTTTTGACGGCGTTTATCTCGACCATCACACGTGGCGTATGGCCGGTGCCGAACGGTGGCGTACGCAGGCTGATTCCCTGCGTTTCTGGGATTTCATCAACTGTTCCGCCGCCAGCCTTGGCAGTGAGATACGCGGGATTCACGGCCAGCGGGTGACCACCGACTGCCCCGCCCCGCCAATTCACGCACATAGCCGATACGCTCGCATCACGTCCGATGTTCCTTCCGAAACCGGCCCTGCATATCTGGAAAACCTCGGCTATAACGGAGGCGGCGACAACGGGGGCGAGCCCGCGTTCTCCATCGTCGCCGACCACACCTATTCCGTCAGTCTCGCGGTACGTCCGGTTCATGGGCGGGCCGAGCTGTCCGTCGGCGTGGTCGATAGGTACGGCCTGCCGCTCACCAGTATCACTCGATTGTCGTATATCGTGGACTCCGATCCGCTTGACGATACGGAAGAGACCGGTCTGAGGCAGGACGATGGGGCCGATGCGCAGGATTCCGGCGTTTCGATCAGTCCGGATTCGTCGGATGGTGCCATCGTCATCGGCCGTGACGGCTGGTACCGGTTCAACGCCGACGTAACCGGACTGAACACCGATTACGGCAAGCTGCGTATCACCATTGACGCCGGCGAACGCACCACGTTCGATCTGGATCTGGTGCAGTTCATGGATGCGGACTATTGGGGCGCGGGCGACCCGAAATGGCGTTACGGCAAGCTGCGCCGCGATTTGGTGGAGACCATTCAGGCGTTGCATCCAGCGTTTCTGCGATTCCCCGGCGGCTGCATCGTCGAAGGTGTGACGCCCGGCAATGAATATCGCTGGAAGAATACCGTCGGCTCTCTGGCCGCGCGACGCCAACAGTATTCGATGTGGTCATTCAAGATGCCGGATGGTTCCAGCTATTCGCAGAGCTATCAGATCGGTTTCTACGAGTATTTCTGCCTGTGCGAGGATCTCAAGGCCAAGCCGCTGCCCACTCTGTTCGCCGGCATCGCATGCCAGTCGCCCGGCCGCGATCCGCGCCACATGGATATCAATTCGGCCACCTTCCGCAACAATGTGATTCAGGACTACCTGGACCTCATCGAATTCGCGAATGGCGATCCGGAGTCCAGCTCGTGGGCCGCGGTCCGGCGTGATATGGGCCATCCTGAGCCGTTCGGCTTGGACATGATCGGCGTGGGCAACGAAAACTTCGGGGCTGACTACGTGGCCAAGTTTGACATGATCAGCGAGGCCATTCATGAACGATACCCGGATATGCTGTGTGTGATGAGCGCCGGACTGTTCCCCTTCCAGCCGGCGATGAAGCGCAGCTGGGACCATGCGCGAACGTTGGCCGCAACCGATTCCGGGGCACATGATTCCGCCACCGGTGACGCGATTATCGTCGACGAGCATTCCTACCACTCCCCCGAATGGTTTGCATCCCAGGCGTCACGATTCGACGCTTACCCGCGTTGCGGCGCCGGCGTCTATTTCGGCGAATATTCAGCCAACGGCTATTTTGCCGGCCAACCACAGACCGAACAAGGCGCGAACACGTGGAAGTCGGCGCTCGGCGAGGCCGCGTTCCTGACCGGCTGCGAGCGCAATTCCGACGTGGTGCGCATGACCTCCTATGCGCCGCTGCTCGCGCATATTCCGGCTAAGGGGTGGGCGCAGAATCTTATCGAATTCAATCCGGCGCATGTGAGCCCCACAGTGAATTATGAGGTGGAGCGGCTGTTTTCCACGCATCTGGGCGACACGACGTATGCCGTGTCCATCGAGCAGACCGCGTCACGCCCCGCCAAACATCTGTATGTCAGCGCCACCGGGCATGACAGGGATGACGCCTGCCGTTACATCAAAATCGTCAATATCTCCGATTCCCCGGTGGATGTGACGTTGGAAATCGCGCGCGGACTGGCCGGGCTGGGCGCCTCGCCATCGCGACCGGTGCGTTTGGAGGTGACGACGTTAAGCGCCAATCCGACGGCGAAGACCACTATCGGATACCGCGGCGAGGCTTCGGGGGCGATTGTGCCGGAACGTCGGGCTTACACATTGCCGTCGCCGTCTTCATTGCTGGCGATGAAGATCAAGCCGTACAGCGTCACGCTGGTGGTTTCGCGCTGATTGGCATCGGCCATTAGGCCGATGCCTTTGCCGTTAGAATCACCCTCAAGGATGAGGGGGAATCGTGCAGATTCAGGGAATAATAGGGGCTATCCCCCATAGCGAATACAAGCGCAGGAGGGCAGGATGGAATCCACGGCGGCCAGAAGACCGCCGGCCAACGATGAAGGAGTGTGCGGTATGTTTATCAATCTGTTCCGCAGGCAGCGTCCTGCGCTCGCCCGGCTGGCCCGCAACTCCAACGCCTATCGTCAGCCGATGGTTGCGTCCGTATCATCGTCCGCAGTCGGCGTATCCAGCATCACCTCTGAATCCAACACAGCCACCGCAGCCGGCGTATCCACGCTGGATGCCACCATCGGCCGCATCCACGACATCCCGCAGTCGGCCATGAGCCGACTGACCGGCTCCCCCACCGTATACGCGCGGTAGACCCCCAGTCGGCTTCGCCGGCAGCCCCCCCCGTCAGCGGGGTGGAGATGGCTGGGCTCAGAAACTCGGCTCGATGATCCAGCTCAAGGTCAGCAATACGGCCAAAAACAGAACGTTGACGGCGGAGTAGACGGCCAGATACCGGCCTTTCTTGTGCGGGTATTGGCGCACGACGTTCTTGTAAGAAATAAGCGAGGCCATCGAGGCGATGAGCGTACCCATGCCGCCCAAATTGGTGCCAATGATCAGATCGCGCCATTGGTCGCAGAAGCCGGAAAGCAGAATCGTGGTGGGCACATTGCTGATGACCTGGCTGGAGCCGACCGCCACCTCCAGCGGATGGCCGCCGACCAGCGAGCGCGCCAGTTCGTAGAATTCGGGCACGCGCTTCATGTTGCCGATGAAGATGAAGAACATGCAGAAGGTGAGCGGCAGTCCCCAATCCACGTATTTGAATACGCGCCGATCGGTGAACAGGAACACGACGACCACGATCACGCACATCACCCACAGGGGAATCACGTCGGAGACGGCCAGTAGGCAGACGATGAACAGCAGCGAGTAGACGATGGTGCGCCAGCCGCCATAACCGGCGCCGTAGCCGGTGATACGAATCTCGTCGGGCTGGTGTTTGTTGCGCTCGGGAGCCAGCACGCCGGTTTCGAGGTCGCCCAGGTCGCCGACCGGTTTGCCGCCAAACACCACGGAAATCACGATGACCAGCAACACGGCCGCCGTGCCGGAATACGGTGCCATGATGCCGAGGAATTCCATGGTCGGCATGCCGGTCAGGGCTTTGAGATACAGGTTGTGCGCGTTGCCGATCGGGGTGAGCATACTGCCCACGTTCGCGCCAATGGTCATCAGCGTGACCACGAGGATGGTCTTATCCTCTTGCCCAGCCATGATGAGCACGGCCACCGCGAACGGCACAAACGTGACCAGCGCAACGTCATTGGTGATGAACATCGCGGAAAAGAACGTCAAAGCGACAAGCGTAATGACCAGTCCGCGCATGGTGCTGACCTTCTCCAGCAATCGCGAACCGATGATGCGGAACACGCCGATACGCTGGAATCCGCACACCACAATCATCAGGCAGATGAGCTGGCTGATGGTGCTGGCGTGAATGTAGCTTTTGTAATCGGCGTCCGGCGGCACAATGAAACACGAAATCAGGGCGAGTATTGCGGCGACGATGAGAATCGTCTCATTTTTGGCTACATTGATCAGCCAGCGTCGCATCCATTCCTCCGTGAATAACCCAATATCGCAACCATTCTATTTTACGCGCAGACCAGCATAAGGTACGTAGTCGCGTTGCGCTGGCGGACATGAGTTTTTGGACCGGTGCCGCACATCAGCCGCGCTCGTTTTTTTATTTGGACAAGGAAACATTGAGTTTGCATGTCTTCCATACAATGAACTGCCGCGCAATGCTGTGCCCGTATATACGGCTGCATCATTGTGTGGCAGGCCAGACACGAATACCGTACGTGGCTGGCTCATACCAATGGAACATAGTTTCATTCGAGGAAGAGGAGCGATGAAGTTGCGTATTACCCCAGTATTCCCGGTCAAACGTTTCGCCGCCGTGTCTGCACAGAACGTGAAGAACGTGCAGTTCGATTACACGAACATGCCCACGTACAACACGATCACCAAGTAGCGCGCACTGCCGCACTGATCGGCGGCACTTGCCGCATACATGAATGGCCGGTGTGCTGCGGATTCCTTACCAAGAATCCGCAGCACCCCGGCCATTATGATATATGCCGCAATACAGGGGGCAATCAGCCCTGCACCTTACCTCCTTGCGCGCTACGGTATCCGAAGTTCATCATCTCGCTGTTGTAGGCGACCACGCCACGGCCGACCGCCGGCAGAACGATCATGCCGCCATCGCCATGATGCGCGGCGACTTCGTCCAAAGTGGCCGTCGCGGCATCCTCGACGTTCTCGCCGGAGAAACGCACACGATCCGACACCTGATGGGCGGCGACCACCTTGATGAACGCCTCGCCGATGCCGGTGCAGGACACCGCCACCGTGGACTGGTTGGCGAACGTGCCGCAACCAGGCAGCGGCGAATCACCCACACGACCGTGCATCTGGTTGGTGATGCCGCCAGTGGACGTGCCAGCGGCGATATTGCCCTCGGCATCGCGCGCCACGGCACCGATGGTGCCATGCTTCTCCCACTCATCGCCACCGGACTGAGCCTCGGCCAAGGACTGACGACGCTGTTCGGTGATGAAGTACTCGTTGCTTTCGGTCGCGACGCCCCAATCGGCGATCTCGGCATCGGTCGGGTCCGCGAACAGCACATGCTTGGTCTGCTCTTTGACGGCACGCGCCGCATCGATCGGGTTCTTCACGGTGCTTACGCCGGTGACCGCACCGACCTCGCCATCGCCGGTCATCAGGCAGGCGTCCATCTGGGCGATGCCATCGCTGGTCAGGGCGGCACCACGGCCGGCGTTGAATTCGGGAGCGTCTTCCATGACGTGGATGGCGGCGACCACAGCCTCATGCGCCGGTGCTCCGGATTCCAACAACTGGTATCCGGCATCGAGGGCGCGCTGCAGATCAAGTTCGACCTGGGCGATGCGTTCAGGCGTGCTGTGCTTGCCACGACTGCCCGCTCCGGCGTGAATGACAAGCGTGATGCCGGTTTCGCTGCCCGCCAGTTCAGTGGTCACCGGCGAAACGGAGGATGTGGTCATATCGTGTCCCTTTCTGGAGTCAGATGGATGTGCTGACGCCAACGTATCGTTGCTTCCGCATGTATGATAGCCGTTGATGGCCGCGACCGGTTCCGCATTTCGCATCATCGGCTCGCGATGGCGTGACTCGTTACTGCGCCACCTCGCCACTACGCCAGGGGCAATGCGATGCCGGCTCGATCGGCCAGGTCACGCAACGACCACGTGGTCTGCCCCGTTCGCCCGACAACGCTATGCGCATGCCACAGCGAACTGATGATGGCTTCCTCGCTTATTCATTCGTCGAATGCACCCATCGATGTGGGTATGTAGCCATCAAAAAAACTCGACAACCGCAATGAGCCAGTCACTTGGCTACATCTGTGCTATCGTCTCGCCAATGATTCGAATGCCGGTATCAATGTCAGCAGCATCCGGGCGCACAAAGTTGAGACGGATGTGGGAATCATCCATTTCGTCAACGTCGAACACGCTGCCCGGCATGAACGTGACGCCTTGGGAACGGCAGGATTCCAATACATCCAGAGAGCGCACGCCGTCCGGCAAAGAAACCCAAATATAGTAGCCACCTGCAGGCACGGTCCAATACACTTCATCCGGCGCATACTGCTCCAATGCTGCGATTGCTGCATCTCGTCGAATGCGGTAAGCCTTAATCAAACCGCGCAAATGTTCGGCGATGCGGCCTTCTTTAAGCAGTTCCAGGCAGATGCGCTGCGATGACGTGCTCGTATGCTGGTCGACCATGCGCCGCAGAGCCGCCAGCCGGTTGATCACATGCGGATCGGCCACAACCCATCCCGTGCGCAGGCCCGAAGTGACGGTTTTCGAGAACGTCGACAAATACATCACGTATCCCGCATTCTCCATGCCTTTAAGCGGTATGGGGCGATGCGCGTCGGACGATTCCCCGCCGTACCACAAATCGCCGTAAGCATCGTCTTCCACGATCAGACACTGATAGCGCCGCGCCACGTCAATGAGTTCGCTGCGTCGTTCGGGCGACAGCGTGGTACCGGTAGGGTTTTGGAACGTCGGGACGGTGTAAATGAGCTTGGGCCGGAATCGCGCGCAATACCCATCCAACAGGTCTGTACGCATACCGTGCTCGTCCACTGGAACGCCGATGATGCGCGCATCCGCCGAACGGAAGGTCTGCAATGCCGGGAAGAACGTGGATTGTTCGACCAGCACGCAGTCGCCGGGGTTGATGAACGCGCGCACGATGAGGTCAATGCCCTGCTCGGAGCCGGAGAGCACCATCACGTTGCGGACGCCGCATTGTACGCCTCGTGCGCGCATATGTTCGGCAAGCAGCGCACGCAACTCTTCGAATCCCTCGATAGGTGATTCCGGTTGGCCGTCGAATTCCCGCGATTCGAATGCTTCGATGCTGACCTTGCGCAGCAGATCGTCCGGGATATCCGCCGGGTTCGGCGAACCGGTGGCGAAGTCAATAATGGTGTCGCCGCGCTGCGCCCGCTCGGCCGAGGCGATGTCATGGTAGGTAAACCGGTTGGAATAATCAGAGAACAACACCGACCATGGCGGACGCACGACGGTTGGTTCCGGGCCCTGAACCGAGCGGCTTTCACGAATCGTATGGACCGCCGCAGAGCTGCTGCCCTGGTCTGTCGTCAAGAAATCAGTGGAGGTAGCACGTTCTACGTCGCCGGAAGAGGAGGCTTGCGATGTTCCCATTTCTGCCGACGATCGTGTTGTTCGCGTTATTGCATTCCCGAAGTCACTGTTTGACGTGTGCGATGTTCGGCTTGCGGAGGCAGCCGGCAGCACGAACGTGCCTTTGCCGACTTTGGAGGCGATAAGACCTTCGTCCTTGAGCTGCTGATACGCCTGCAACACCGTGGTGCGATTGACTTCGAGACGTGAGGACAGCTCGCGTTCGGGAGGCAGGCGGTAGCCCTCGGCCATTGCGCCGGAGACAATCTGTTCACGCAGCTCGGCGGCCAGCTGCCGGTACATCGGCACCTTGCTGCGTCGATTCAGCTCAAGCTGCATGGCAGATCGTCTCCTTGATTCGTCAGTCGGATACCAGTCTAACGGCAGACGAATCGGCTACAGCGACAGGAAGAGCTCGTGGATGCGGGTATCGTCCGTGAGTTCCGGGTGGAAGGCGGTGGCCAGGATATTGCCTTGACGCAAGCCCACCACGTGGCCATCGACTTCGGTTTCGACCGTGGCTTCGGGTCCGACCGACACCACGTACGGTCCGCGGATGAATACCAGTGGGAAGTCCGTGATACGCTGCGGATCATCCGCTGCACCAAAATCGGCAGTAGCCTGGAAACTACCGAGCTGACGACCATAGGCGTTGCGGCGTACGACGGCGTCGAGCGCGCCAAAGTAGACGTTGTCGTCATTGTCGAGCTTTTTAGCCAGCAGAATCATGCCGGCGCAAGTGCCGAATACCGGTTTGCCTGCCTTGATGTGGGCGGCGATCAGCTCGAACAGTCCGGTCGAATGCAGGAGCTTGCCCTGTGTAGTGGATTCGCCGCCGGGCAGAATCACGCGGTCGATGGATTCATCGAAATCCTCGGCCGCGCGCAGCAGTTTCCACGACGCACCGAGCTTGTCCAGCACCGCCGCATGTTCGGCGAATGCGCCTTGTACGGCCAGGATGCCGGTCACGCCGTGCTTGGCGTTTTTGGCGCCCGCGGATTCTTCTTTGGAAATATATTCAACAGCTACAACCATGTTGTCTCCTTGGGCCTTGACTCCCGCTGGCGGGAGCGTCACCCTTTCCTGGCTCCCCTCAAAGAGGGGAGCCAAGGTAATGCACTCACTCGCCGCGAGCGGCCATGATGGTCTGAATCTCGTCCTCGTTGATACCGACCATGGCCTCGCCGAGGTTTTCGGACAGCTTGGCGAGCAGATCGGCGTCCTGCCAGTTGGCAGTGGCCTTGACGATGGCGGCGGCGCGCTTGGCCGGGTCGCCGGACTTGAAGATGCCGGAGCCCACAAACACGCCTTCGGCACCGAGCTCCATCATCAGGGCGGCGTCGGCCGGGGTGGCCACGCCACCGGCGGCGAAGTTCACGACGGGCAGACGGCCGTTGTCGTGCACGTACTTGGCCAGATCGTAAGGCACGGACAGCTGCTTGGCGGCCTCGTAGACCTCGTCGTCGCGCAGGCCGACAAGTTCGCGGATCTGCTTGTTCATGGTGCGCATGTGGCGCACGGCCTGAATCACGTCGCCGGTGCCGGGCTCGCCCTTGGTACGAATCATGGCAGCACCCTCGGCGATGCGGCGCAGCGCCTCGCCCAGGTTCTTCGCGCCGCACACAAACGGCACGTCGAACTGGTTCTTGTCGATGTGGTACACGTCGTCGGCCGGGGAAAGCACCTCGGATTCGTCGATGTAGTCGATTTCGATGGCCTGCAGAATGCGGGCCTCGGCGATGTGGCCGATACGCACCTTGGCCATGACCGGAATGGAGACAGCTTCCTGAATGCCCTTGATCATGGCCGGATCGCTCATACGGGAGACGCCGCCGGCGGCACGAATGTCAGCGGGGATGCGCTCCAGCGCCATCACCGCGCATGCGCCGGCATCCTGCGCGATTTTCGCCTGTTCGGGCGTGGTGACGTCCATGATCACGCCACCCTTGAGCATCTGGGCCAGATTACGGTTGAGTTCCGCACGATTCTGCGTCATGAGTTTCCCTTCGTTTCGACGCTGCTTGGTATCGCGCTTCATTATTGAACGGATTGGATTGGCCCACCCAAACCAGTCCAATTTGGATGGGGCCAATCCGCAACTTCTGCACCCATCCAATCCGGCAACCGGTTGTATGGACTTATGCATCCGGCACGTATTCGAGGATGCGCGCAATCAGTGGGGGGGGTATTAGCCGATGGTGTTGCCGTAGATTTGGGCTTGGAGGTCTTTGCGGGCGGTTTCCATGCGGGCGATTTGGCCGAGGAGGGTTATCTTCTCTTCGCCGTCGGGCAGTTGGGCCATGCGGCGTTTGGCCAAGCCGATCTGGCGCATGAAGCCCATGTCCAGTAGTCGGGTGAGGAGCTCGGTGGCATAGCGCTGCTCTTCCGGCGCGGCAGGGCGCAGCTGCACGGCGGCAGCACCGCCGGGCGCGTTCGACTGCAGAGGCTGCGCACCGTTGCCACTGTCGTCGCCAGGCAGAGGCAGAGGCATGACAGCCAGCTCGTTGATCACCTGATTGAGCATCGGCCCGCCGGCCTTGGTGAGGTTGTGCATCCACAGCCCCTGCGGGGTATCGTCGGATGGCAGTCCGCCGGCGGCCGCGATCGCCTGGAACAGGGTGCGGAACACCGAAGTCATGAAATGGTCGATGGTCAGCTGCCCGAACATGGTGCGGTCGATGGCGCGCGGCACCTGAATCAGCACGGCCATGAACTGCTGTTCGGCGATGAATACGGCGTCGTCAATCTTGAAATACGCCTGTTCGGCGGCGTCACGGCGCTCCAACGCCTTGCGCGTGGCCGGATTGGCGTACGGGTTGGTGCCGGGTTCCACACGCGGCTCGTCACGCTCGAATCGATGTTTGGGCGCGTAGGCGTCCTCATCGCGTACATGCATCTGCCGGCGTGCGTTCATTACCTCGCGGCGCATCACCTCAAGGTCCACGCCGATACGGCCCGCGGACTTGCGCGCGTAAGCGTCCCATAGGGAGCGGTCGCGAATCTGCGCCACCAGCGGGGCCACGGCTTTCATCGCACCCACTTGGCCGGGCGTGTAGGTCAGATCGAACCGGCTGATGGCGGCGTCGATCACGAAATCATACAACGGTTTGGCCCGGGCGATCAGCGAGCGCACTGCCTCGTTGCCTCGCTCGATGCGCAGGTCGCACGGGTCGAGATTGTCGTCGGCCACGGCCACGAAGGTTTGGGAGAGGAAGGCCGAATCGAGGCCGAAAGCGTGCAGCGCGGCTTTCTGGCCGGCGGCGTCACCATCGAACGTGAACACGATGCGCGAGCTCAACGGCTGGTCCTTGACCTTCAACGGCCCGACCAGCTGGACCGCACCCAGCGAATCGTCGGCGATCAGGCGGCGCACAATCTTGGCGTGCTCGGCGCCGAACGCCGTGCCGCACGTGGCGATGGCGGTGTCGATGCCGGCCAGATGCATGGCCATCACGTCCGTATAGCCTTCGACGATCACCACCTGCCGCTTCTTGACGATGGCGGATTTGGCCAAATCGATGCCGTAAAGCACCTGGGTTTTGCGGTAGAGCTGCGTATCAGGCGTGTTGATGTATTTGGCGGCGATCTGGTCGTCCTCATACAGCTTGCGCGCGCCGAAGCCGAGCGTGCGGCCGGTCGAATCGCGGATGGGCCAGGTCACTCGGCCGCGGAAATAGTCATAGATGCCGCGCTGGCCTTGACGGGCCAAGCCCGCGTCGAGGATTTCCTTCTGCGTAAACCCCTTGGAGGCCAAGTGGCGCACGAGATTATCCCAGCCTTGGGGCGCGTAGCCGCAACCGAAACGTTCGCAATCAGCTTGGGAGAAGTTGCGGCCGCCAAGCAGCTTGCGGGCGGGCAGTGCTTCCTTGGTCAAGATCTGGGAGACGAAGAAGCGCTGGGCTTCCTCGCAGGCTTCCAGCAGTCGCGTGCGCTTGGAGCCGGTGTTTTCGTGGGCCGGTCCGTTGCCGCTGTTCTCGTAGTGCAGCTCGATATGGTACTTGTCGGCGAGCAGTTCCACGGCTTCGCGGAAGTCGATGTTTTCGGATTGTTCGACGTATTTGAATACGTCGCCACCCAAGCCGCAGCCGAAGCAGTGCCACACGCCGAGCGAGGGACGCACGTTGAAGCTGCCGGTTTTCTCGTCGTGGAACGGGCACAGACCCACGAAGGTGCCGGTACCGGAGGGCTTAAGCGTTACGGTCGCAGATACAATGTCATACAGGTCCGCGGCGGCGCGCACCTTCTCGACATCTTCCTTCTTAATCATTCCGACCATAAGTCTCTAGAGTACCGCCTCACCTGAGACACGGTAAATTTTTACCGTCGGTTATCATTTCTTCCGCGAAACTCCCTTCAGTCGCCTACAGCGACAGCTCCCCTCACCCGAGGGGAACTGGCTCGCGCAGCGAGACTGAGGGAAGCGCCCGCCCAACACGCCCTCAGCACAAGATGGAGTGCAGGGCCAGGGCGGAGTTGTCGGTCAGGCTCGCGACCTGATCGATGGCGACGCGCAGGCGTTCGTCGTCGTTGGTGGATTCGTTCCAATCGGCCAGGAACTGGCTTTCCAAAGCGTCGGAGGGGAGCGGCGAATCGGCCATAAGCACATCGACCAAATCCGATACGATCTTGAGCTCCTCCTGATGGAATGGCTCGCGCTCGCGAGGCGCCATGACGAAGTACACGGCGATGCCCTTCAGCGCCACGATCTCGTAATTCGTGTTCTCGGGAATCACGATGTTCGCGGAATACCGGGTCAACGGCCCGGGCCCGTACGTGTCGCGCGTGGCGGTTTCCACCGACCAGCAGAAGCGGCCGATCAAATCGGACGTAATGTTCTTAAGCTGCGCCAACGATTCGCGCGAACCATTGAAATGTGCAGGGAACAAATACTCTCGGCGCAATCGCATGAACGCGGCCAGCAGCTTGTCGGCATCCCACTTCGCCCCATACCATGCGCGCGTCTGCTCGATGATGTGGTCCAGCATCTTCGGATCGGCGAGCACAATCGGATCGAACGCGCCGGTGGCGATGGAATCCTCGACGTCATGCACGGAGTAGGCGATATCATCCGAAAGGTCCATGATCTGGCATTCCATGGGCTTGGTAGCCTGAGGCGCGCCGATCTTGAGCCATCGGAATACCGGCTCGTCATCCGGGTAGACGCAGAATTTCTTCGACCGCTCCCCCTTTGGGTGTTGGTCGGCTTCGGCCAAGGTCCACGGGTATTTGACGGCCGCGTCCAAGGCCGCACGGGTCAGGTTCACGCCGGCCGAACGCCCGTCCGGGTGAAAGATCTTGGGTTCGAGCCGGGTCAGGATACGCATGGTCTGTGCGTTGCCTTCGAAGCCGCCGATATTGCCGGCGATGTCGGCGAGCGCACGCTCCCCATTGTGCCCGAACGGCGGGTGACCAAGGTCGTGGGCCAGACAGGCGCAGTCGACCACGTCCGGATCACAGCCGAGCAATGCGCCGATTTGGCGACCGATCTGGGCGACTTCCAGCGTATGCGTCAGTCGAGTGCGAGCGAAATCGTCGGTACCGGCAATCAGAATCTGGCTTTTCGCGCCCAAACGCCGCAAAGCGGACGAATGAATCAGTCGCGCGCGATCGCGCTCGAACGCGGTGCGTGACTTGGATTTGGGCGGCTCGGGTGCCCATCGCTCCTCGTCGAAGGCGCTGTAGCCCTCGTCGCTCAGCACCTGTTCCCCATCCAAAGTCGTTTCCATATGCCAAGCATAGGCACACATATCGGCCGCAGTAATCCCGACTTCCCGAATATGTGCCACTGACGTCAACTCAACGGCACATATTCGGGAGATTGGGGCCGATTTCCCGAATATGTGACGCTCAGCACATGTCAGTGGCACATATTCGGAAGAAGGGATCACGGGGTGCCACCGTATGGCGGTAATGCACCTTATAGCAGCGTGGCGGGGTCGAGCTTGGCGAGGTCGGCGGCGGGCAGTACTTCGGCGGCATGCTCGTAAAGGCGCGGGATGCGGTTGCGCAGGCAGGTGAAGATCTCGTAGCTGATGGTGTCGGCGGCGCGGGCCCAATCGTCGGCGGTAGGCTCAACGTAATCCTCGCCGCGGCCCGGGCCGAACAGTTCGACCGTGTCGCCCTCGTGAACGCCGAGTTCGGCGGCGGATCCGTGCAGGTCCACGATGAACTGGTCCATGCACACGCGGCCGCACACGCGGTAGAGCTTCGGACCTTCAGTGGTCATGATGCGCACCGGGCCGCCCGGCTTCTCCACGTGCTTGGCACCTTCCATATCGAAACCGGAAGCGGAGCGGTGGATGCCATCGGCGTAGCCCAGCGGCACAATAGCGGTCGAGGTGTTGTCCGGGGTCAGGTAGGTGCGGCCATAAGAGATGCCATGGCCGGCCTCCACATCCTTGACCGTGCCGAGCTGCGCCTGCAGGCGCATGGCCGGGGTCAGATGCCAGTCGCGCGGGGTGCCCATCGCGGGATCGGGCTCGTAGCCGTACAGGCCGATGCCGGGGCGGGTAAGTTCGAAGTGAATCTCCGGGCGGTCCAAAGTGGCCGCCGTGTTGGCCAGGTGACGGATCTCCGGCGGAATGCCGGCCTGTTCCATGCGGCGCGTGAAGTCCTTGAATGTTTCGATCTGGCGGTCGGTGGAGGACACGAATTCGGACACATCGGGCGAATCGGCCACGGCGAGATGGCTCCACTGACCCACAATATGCAACACGCCCTCTTTGGCGAGCGGCACGAGTTTGGCGAGCGCGGCGTCGAATCCGGCCGGTGTGAAACCGTTGCGACCGAAGCCGGAATCGACCTTGACGTGTACGCGGGCGGGCTTGCCGAGCTTGCGTGCGGCGGCGGCCACCGCGTCGATGCCGGGCAGGGAGCCGACCGATACGTCGATGTCGGCGGCGATCAGCTCGTCGAACGGGACTTCGGTGCCGTTGTATACCCAAGTCAAAATATGGCAGCGGTCGGGGCCGATGCCGAGCTTGCGCAGCAGCAACGCTTCGTGCGACTGCGCGGTGCCGAGCCATGTGGCGCCGCCGGCGAGCGCGGCCAGGGCGGCGGGCAGCAGTCCGTGGCCGTAGGCGTCGGCCTTGACCACACCCATCACCGCCGTGCCGGAAGCGGGCCCGCCGACCACGGAGACCAGGTGGGCCATGTTGTCGCGCATGGTTTTGAGGTCCACGATGGCCTGTGCGGGGTATTGGCGGCGGGCGGCCGCATAGTTGGCCTTGCCCTGCTCGGACGAGAATGCGATTTCAGGTGCTGCGTTCATGCTCATAGACACCTATTGTTGCGCGAGAATGTGACGTGTAGTCGCAATCGTCTGTTTTCGCCCGGCAGTCGTACACTAATGACCGATATGCGGTTTCTCGGAAGCCGCCTTTGATTCCCGGCGTTGAGGCGTGCCGGGATCCCGGAAATCCGTCCGGTTCAGCCCCATAATCCTAGATTTCATGAGAGAAGAACATGGATCTGTTTCGTAAGAAAAGCGTGGATCAGCTTGTCGCCGAATCCACTCCCCTCAAGCGCACGATGCGCACCTTCGATCTGACGATGCTCGGCATCGGCGCGATCATCGGCACCGGTATCTTCGTGCTCACTGGCAAGGGCGCGCTGACCGCCGGCCCGGCCCTGTCCGTATCGTTCCTGCTGGCCGCCGTCTGCTGCGGTTTTGCCGGTCTGTGCTACGCCGAGTTCGCCGCCATGGCCCCGGTGTCCGGCTCGGCCTACTCCTATGCCTATCTGGCGTTCGGCGAGCTCATCGCCTTCGTGATCGGCTGGGATCTGATTCTGGAGTACGCCCTGCAGGCGGCCACAGTGTCCGCCGGCTGGTCGGGCTACTTCAACAAACTGCTGGAAGGCTTCGGCCTGCACCTGCCGGTCGAGCTGACCGCCGCCTACGGCACCAACCCGGACGTCACCACCTACTTCAACCTGCCCGGCTTCGTCATCGTGCTCATCATCACGTGGGTGCTCTCCATCGGCATCAACCAGACCAAGCGCACCAATGACGTGATGGTGCTCATCAAGCTCGCCATCATCGTGCTGTTCATCGTGTGCGCCGTGTGGTATGTCAAGCCGTCCAACTGGCAGCCGTTCTCCCCGTACGGCATCTACACTTTCCAGCCCGGCTCCACCCAGCCGTACGGCATCGTGCCGGCCGCGTCCATCGTGTTCTTCAGCTTCATCGGCTTCGATGCCGTGTCCTCTTCCGCCGAGGAGACCATCAACCCGAACAAGACACTGCCGCGCGGCATCCTGCTGTCCCTGGCCGTTTCCACCGTGCTCTACGTCATCATGACCCTGATCATGACCGGCGTGGTGCCCTACAAGGAGTTCGCCAAGTACATCGACGCCCCGGTGGCCGGCGTGATTCTGGAGACCGGCATGAACTGGCTCGCGGTGATCGTGAACCTAGGCGCCCTCATCGGCATGACCACGGTGATGCTCGTACAGCTGTACGGCCAGTCCCGTATCTGCTACGCCATGAGCCGTGACGGCCTGTTCCCGAAGTTCTTCGGCCACGTGCACGAGAAGTACCGCACCCCGTTCAAGGGCACCTGGTTCTTCGGTCTGCTGACCGCGTTCGCCGGCGGCTTCATCAACATCAACGTGCTGTTCGAGCTGGTGAACATCGGTACGCTGTCCGCGTTCATCATCGTGTCGGCCGGTATTCTATGGATGCGCAAGACCCAGCCGAATGCGCCCCGCGGCTTCCGCGCGCCGGGCGTGCCGGTCACCCCGATTCTGGCCATCGTATTCTGCTTCGTGCTCATCGCCGGTCTCAACTGGGAGACCTGGGTGCGTTTCGCCATCTGGTTCGGTCTGGGCCTGATCGTGTACTTCGGCTACAGCCGCAAGCGCTCCAAGCTCGGCCTTGAGCAGAAGGCCGGGGCTGACACCAAGGTCGCTGCGACTGAGGACTGAGGTCTATCGGCTGACCGATAGCCGATGGCTGCTTTCGTGAAAACCGTACGCTGAGTTACTTTCAGCGTACGGTTTTTGCGATATGCACGAGTTTGAACGGGCGGCCGACGGACCGTACGTGCGCGACGACGTGGACCTTACCTGACCAGCTCCACCGCGGAACCGAACACGCTGGCGACAGCCACACTCACCACTCGTGGCGCTGATAGGCGATTCTGGTGGTGTCGACCGGCCGGTCGAGCAGCTGGATCAGGCCGCAACGGGCGAAGCCGGAGCTTTCGAGCACGTGCTGCATGGCCTTGTTATTGGGGTGGGTGTCGGCGCGCACGTTGCCGTAGTGCTTCAGGGCCCACCTGATACAGTCGCGGGCCGCGTGGCGCACCAGACCGGATGCGGCGATGCGGTGGATGGTCACATAGGCGTCGTTGTCCAGCCAGGCGCCGTCGATTTTGGCGTAGGTCGGATCCTCGCCCGGGCACAGGGCGAACTGGGCCAGAATGCGTTCGTGGCCATTGCAGGTGTCGACCAGCAGCATCGTACGCTGGTTGGCGATGTCGTCCTCAATCATCGATTCACGCGGAAATTCGTTGCCCCACTGGGTGGGGTTGCCGTTGGCGGCCATCAACGCGCGTGCGCGTGCGTAGATTTTCTGCATCTGCGGCAGATCGCGCATGGTGGCGTGGCGGAAACGGCGGCCTGTCGCCTTGTTTGCAGCGTTCGACTGAGTCACTTCCACCTCTCCAACATGCCAAGCTACCGATGTGCAGCGGCCAACGATTAACTGACGGCAAACCTACCATGCCATAGGCACAAACATAGGCACAAAGAAACCCCGTCCGCGTGGTATGCGGGGGCGGGGTTCTTCCATGCCGATTGGCTTGCGATCAGACGACCTTGCGCTCGAACGGGTCGGAGCTGATGCCTTCCTCAAGGATCTGCTTGGCCCATTCCTTGGCGGTGAACAGGCTGTGGTCGCGATAGTTGCCGCAGCTCTTCTCGGTGGTGGCGGGCACGTCATCCCACGTGGCCTTGTACGCGATGAACTCCAACGATTCCTTCAGGGCCTTGGCCACTTCCTCGGTGGGGTGGGTGCCCCAGGTCAGCAGGTGGAAGCCGGTGCGGCAGCCGAACGGCGAGCAGTCGATGTAGCCCGGGATACGTTCGCGCAGCAGCACGGCGATGGTGTGTTCGATGGTGTGCAGGCCGCCGGTGGGGATGGCCTGCTTGTTCGGCTGGGTCAGGCGCAGATCATAGTTGGAGATCACGTCGCCGTGAGGGCCCGTTTCGGTGTCGATGTAACGCACGTACGGCGCCTTGACCTTGGTGTGATCAAGCTGGAATGATTCGACGACGGGCTTTTCGGCCGTTTCTTCTGCCATGCTGTTGCCTTTCTACTTGCCGAGTGTTCGGTCATGAAGCATCGAACAGTCATCGTAGTCGAGCCAGCCCAAGAACGCCCGCAAATACTCCGCAGTTCGCTATAGGAGATTGTTATGACGCACTCCCGGCATTGAACGAGGCGATGGCTTGCATGAAGCGCTGGCCGTAGAGGTCGAGCTTGTGTTGACCGACGCCGTTGACCGCCAGAAATTGCGCGTTGGTAACCGGCTTGATGCGGGCCATGTCGCGCAAGGTCTTGTCGGAGAACACGATGTACGGCGGCTTGCCGATTTCCTGGGCGATGGTGCGTCGCAGTTCGCGTAGCTTCTGGAACAGCGATTCCTCGTCATCGTCCGGGATATACGAGCCCAGCGCATCGCCGGGAACATTGGCGGAATCGGCAGTATCAGCCACTCCCCCGCTCCGACCGGAAC